>Ga0160423_10000871_pt1 | contig 25256 bp, 22 predicted proteins | sample CRUFie14St8metaG_FD_108191 | JGI IMG/M metagenome (GOLD analysis project Ga0160423, IMG submission 108191) | Marine microbial communities from the Costa Rica Dome - CRUD Field 142mm St8 metaG | ecosystem: Environmental > Aquatic > Marine > Oceanic > Photic zone | place: Costa Rica: the Eastern...
CCTATAACTGCTAGTTCACCAGGACATAATGTATCCTCATTAGAATATGTTAATACATTTATTTTTTCACTTACAAAAACTTGTACATCAATACTTTGATAACAATTACCTAAACCATAAGAAAATATAATATTATGATATCCTTCACCAGCTACACTTGGATTAAAATAACTTCCATTAACGCCAGGTCCAGACAATATACCTCCAAGAGAAGGTGCAGTAGTAACTTCAATTAAAGTGTCTTTATAACAATAACTTGATTCAAGACCTAATATAGACAGAGTTGGTGGATCATAAATTTCAATAGCAAATGTATCTATACAATTATCTATTGTTGTATATCTAACATAATGAACACCCACACCGAGTTGTGAAGGAGAAAACAAACCGGAATTATTATCAATGATTCCATTACCTTCCCAATATCCTCCGGATGGTAAAACATTTAATATTAAATCATTTGAAGTAGAACATATTAAAGTGTCAAATAATTGAGATGAAGGCAAAACATTAATTACTAAGTTATCAGAGCAAGTGTTAGCCTCGTAATTTATGATATGAATTCCTGATCCTGCACTTTGCGGATTGAAAGTTCCCGGAAAATTAGAATTAGTGATTCCGTTTCCAGACCAAGTTCCGTTCCAAGGTTGTCTGGGTATAAAATTCATATCTAGATCAACGGGGCCATTATTAACACAAAAAGTAATCGAGTCAATCTGAACATCTGTATCAACTACATTAACAATTGCTGTATCTATACATGTACCCACTTCATATGTTACAATATTTGATCCTAAATTTATTGAAGGATCAAATGTACCAAGATTATTGTTAATAACTCCTGTTCCTGACCATATACCATTAGCTGGAGAACCTGATAAATTAAAAGGTATTTCAACTGGACAAACGATATAGTCAACTCCAGCATCCACTTCATCTACTTGAATCACTAAATTTTCTGAACAACCTTCAATTGAGTATGTTAAAACTTGTGTTCCAGAAGCAGCAACATTAGAAATAAATATTCCATCAGAAGTAATTGGTCCACTAAGAACCGACAATTTATCAATTGCAATATCAGATTTAAAATTATTTCCAGTTATAACCCTTAATCTAATTAAAACCTCACTAGAATTAAACATTGATAAGTCAATTGCTATTTGATTCCATTGATCGCCCAAATCACCATAAACATCCCAATGATTCCAATTCCATGTAGCACCATTATCGGTAGAGATATCAATCGCCAGCGAACCTTGACCATTTCCGTACTTATGGAACCAAAAATGTAAAACTGGGTTATCATACTCAGAAAGATTAAAACAAGGACTAATTAAACTAGCTCTTTTTGAAGGATTATTTGGGTTGCTAGCTTCAGTATAAATATATTCCAGTCCCTCGTAAGCGCTATTTGGACCCGTACCGCTAGATGGTGTTGGTCCTGAGCTAACAATCCAATCAAAATCATTATTTATATCATTAGTCCAACTATTAAGACCTCCCTCCCATCCTTGCTCGTAAGGAAAATCATCAATACTATTTGGACATAAACTTGTACTTTGTGGATTAGCTGGTAAAATATTCCACACTCCATTAGTTGGTTGAACAGTAAAATTATAGTATCCTGACTTTTGACAATAGGTTGTAGAAGCTGGCATTGTAATGCTATTAACAATTGATATTTCTAATGTATCTGAACAATTATTTGGCAATGTATAAATAGCCTGTATTGTCATTGGACTATTTGGTACAATAAAATCTCCATTTGGCTGAATATATACACTACCAGACCAAAGACCACCATTTGTAGTTAAAGATGTATTTAAATTAAAATTTTGTGCACCAACGCATACAGAAATATCTTTTCCAGCAAATATTTCTAACACATTAAAATCTAATGTTTGCTCACAACCTAAAAAATCGTAAGTAACTATATTATTTCCTGAGGGTAATAGCGATGGATCAAAGAGACCAGATAAATTATCAACGATACCACTTCCATACCAACTTCCTCCCAGAGGATTTGCTATTAAATTTATAGGACTTTCCGTTTGACAAATTGAAAATGGAGGCTGTAAAACAGGTAGTGGATTTACAATAATTTCAACACTATCAACTTGATCAGTAGCTGGACCAAAATCAGAAACTAAAACAGTATAAATAGTATTTACATTTGGACAGACTGTATGTGGACCAGCACTGTTTGGAAGTGGGGGATTCCAAAAAAAATTGTAACTATTAGGATCTCCTCCACTAACATTTGCGTAAATATCGATACATTCACCAAAACATATAGCTGAGTCTTCCGACAAAACAATATCAACTACTAGAGGACAATCATCAATCACAAATTGATAATTTGCAGATAAATCCCATAAGCTATCACATTCATCTAAAAAATAACTTTCTAAATTTACATCATAAACGCCACTTTCATTCAAACCAGGATTTAAAATAAGTTGAATTGAATTGGTAGAATCATTGATACAATTTAAAGGGTTAGCAATCAAACCCTGATTAATTGGTCCAGTAAGTGATATTTGCGCTGTTGACACAGAATCACAATGTAGATTCATATCTAATTCTAAATTTATAACAGTAGTACTGCATGTTGGCGTTACAGGCATTGATATATTTGGTGGATTTGGTGCTGATATTTGGGAGAACCAATGAAGTTCAAAACCATCTGATGTAACATTAATATCTGAAACAAATTGAATAGTTACACATCCACCAGTTGTTATCTGAGGAGGTAAATTAATACCTGAATAAGGACCTGCAAGAACTGGATAAGTAGTGTCAGGACCAGAATAAATTATAACATAATCATTATTTGGTTCTGTCATAAAAGTTATAAAATCAATAACAATAGATGACACACCTTGAGGACAAATAGTAAAAGTGAAATTTTCATTATTTGTATACCATCCAGGATTTAATGTATTAGCCTCACTATCTGTAAGAATTCCCTCACAATCATACACAGTCTGATTGGACATTACATACTGAGAAAATACCTCAAAATTTATAACCAAAAATATAAATAATAATAAAATTCTCATTATCTATTTACTGTTATTTGAGGTGTTTCAATCAAATTACTCCACTTAGAATTATTATCTTGAATCCTAATAGAATAAAATAATGATTCAGATTGAGTGTTTTCATTACCTAATATAAAAGGTGAGTCTATTTCAATTTCAATTTCCCCTTTAACAGATAAGCTTTGTGAAGGAGGATTTAATGGAATTAAATGAAAATAATCAGAATTTACGAGCCTACTGTCCTTTATTTCTAATGATAAAACATCTGGATTTGAAAAACCTATATAGCCTTCAGAATGTTGATATTTTATCTTAACAACTATATTTTCTTGAAATTCAGAAATAATAAGAGGAAACGTATCGACTAAAGAAATTGAAAAATCTAAATCTTTTTCCTCTTTATTACAACAAATAAGAGTAGAAATTAAAATAAAAAAAACAATTATTCTATACATAATCTTAGATTACAGTAAAACTAAAGTGTTTAATAATTTGATAATCTGAACCATTTGTAGGAATTTCTGTAACACTATTCACGTCATCCTGAAGATATATTTTAATAAAAACAACATCACCAGCTTCATATGATGACATATCCAAGCTATACTTATGAAAAAAATCTATATTATTACTTGGATAAAATCCTGTACCTGAAATTGGTATTGACATAACTTCTAAAGAATGTTCAGGTTGAAACGAAAAACTTAGCAAATTTTTAGAAAATTTAACTTTGTTATAGGTCAACTCATTAGAGATTAAATTATCATCTAAAACACTAAAAAATAAATCTATACTATTTACGTTAGAGGGCACATATATGGTTCCTCTTGGTAGTTCTCTTGAAAGAGGAGTATTTTGACCGGTAACATATGCAATACATCCTAACATTTCTGGAACCTTGTTATATTCACTAGGAACATTTCCAAACATATCTTTTGCCCCATCATCAATCCATTGCTTAACCTTAGCAATCATCTCACTTTTTTGTTCATGCCATGGATGATTCTTATTTGGATCATAAACAATATCAGCATCCATTGGCATGACTTGTGAATTATCATCAAAAACAGATACACCATCCTCATACGACAATAAACGAGCATATAAAATACTTTGTGCAGAATTTCCTGGAACTACTCTATACTCGTAAGTTTGATTATCATTATTTTTAACTACTGGCTGATACACCAATGTACTATACGAACTTTCAACAGTTCTAAAATCTGGTTCAAAATTACCATCATGACATCCAGAATTTGCACAGTATGGCATAAATACATTATAGTGTAATGCTGAAATTTCAGATTCATTAATAAAATAATTTGTATCGATATTATCAGGTGGTTGCAATGAAGGATCATTATATGGATTAACCTCATCATCCTGACAAGAAAAAAATAATACTAATAAGAAAGCATATAAATATTTCATTAAAAGTTAAATTAAGTCAAATAATGACTGATTTGTTGCAGTTAGTCCTGGTAATTGTTCTTTGAATCCTAAGATTTCAGCGATTGTTGGTGTTATATTTAATAAATCACCCACTGGATTTTGTTCATTTCCAATTGACGGTAAACTTGAAGGAATACCAGGACCTGCCATTATACCAAAAACACGCCTAGTATTTTGATCACTGTGATCGTATGCTTTAAAACCATTAGCATCTACAATGTTATTTGATTCTAAGTTTCTTCCTTGTTCTGGAGCAAGAATTATTGCAGTTTTACCAGACATTTCAGGAATTTGATTTTGAATAAAATCCCAAAGATGACCAACCCCATGATCGGCTCTATGTAAGTTTCTAAGATAAGATGTAAAATTACTATGACAAACATCAACAGATGATAGATATATAACAGAAAGCGTAGGCTTGAATCTTTTTAGAACTTCACAGGCATAACCAATTGCATCAAGCTCACCACCATTTACTGGAGGGTGAGCAATTACTCCTTGCTGAGTCTTTTCAAACATTTCTTTGAAGAACTCTTTAATTTCAAATTTTTCTTCCTCTGTGTTTCCTATATTTGGCAATGATCGACCTTGAGAATACCAAACATTATCTAAAAAATATTTCATTTTGTACATAGGTGCAAGCTCATCTTCAGGATGGTAAACTTTTGCATTTTTTAAATGATTGAAACCATCATTTCCAAATGTAATGGTCGGCGCCAAAAAATTTGCTCCATATTGCGATCCATAATCAGGATGTATACTGTAATCTAAAAGCGGTATAGAATTTCCTATACCATTTCCAATATACCAGACTTTCGAAGCTGGTACACCTAAATGTCTTCTAACATACTCAAAGATTGTTGGCATTTGACTTTTACTTTTAAGTCCTTGAGTATATTGATAATTACCTGTTAACAAAGTGTTGAGCCCTCCATAATGACCGGCATGTGATGAAACCATTTCTTTAAAAAGAACACCTTGACTTTCTAGACTTTGATTTAAAATTGAAGGAATAGGTGTATCACCATCAACAACACCATCAGTCCCATAAACAATTTTTTCTGTTGGTGGGGCACCATCTAGTAAGTTGTATAATATATTTCCTTCGCTAGGGTAATCTTGACTATCATATAAATATCTTTGTAAAACTGACTCTTGTTGGCGAACTCCTCCAGCAAAAGCTACAAAAACAACATGATCTGCCATAGCTGAGCCAGTAGAAGCAAATAACCTTCCACTTGGTAAAATAAAGGGCATTGTAATTGCAGTAGATCCTAGTATCGAATTTTTTATAAATTTTCTTCTTTTCATATTTTAATAAAATTGATATTCATTCGAAAGAGAAAATGCAGTATAAACCATTTCAGCTGAAACATCAGGATTGGCATTAAAAAAGTTAATAAAAAACTCTCTTTCTGCAGCAGTAATATCTCTAACATAAAACCTTCTGTATGTTTCTTCAATAAATGCTTCTAAATCAGCTCTCATCAATGAATCGCTAGGTAATGTAACCCCATCACGGTTCATAAAATTACTGATAATAACTTCATGAACAAGCTCCTTGTCACCAACAGATTCAATACACCTAGTTATTTCAACTAATTCATTAGCAGATAGGGCTTTTTGAAATAAATTAGCATATAAAATAGAAATAAACTGTGATGGTGATTTTAATTTAGTTTTATTAGCATTGTATGCATTGGCTTGTATTTGATTAATTGAATAAACTGGATCATCTTTTTTACATGATGAAAAAAGAATTATAAAAATCAAAAAAGAAAGAAAATACTTGTTAAAAATGCGCATATTCATCTGTTTTCATAATTTGTCTTTGTAACCACTGATAATCATGACTAAAATAAAAATCATTCATTAGTAAATCTACTTCTACTGATGTAGGATTTCTTGCAAGCAATGTATTATATGTCCATATTATCATACCTTGATAGAACTCTCTTGAATCGCATATAATATACGTAAAGTCTTCTTTGTTGTTACCTGATGATCCAAGTACAATCTGAGCTGTGTTATCATCAATCATTGTATAAACTTGATCAAATTCATATTCAGTAGGATATCTAAATAATAAATTATCAAAAGCAGCATTAACAAAATTAAAAGTATTCATATTTATATTATCATAAACAGGATTGTTTATCATTCTTCTACACATTTCATTTATTTCTATCTCACCATGAAAATATTGGAGTTCAGATTCAAGAACATTATTTAGCTGATTATATTTAAGTAATCTCTTGTAAGCATCAAGGATATTTCCATTTATTGAGTCCTGAACATAATTATTATAAAAGGTATTCAACTCTGACCCTATATATGAATTTGAAGCCCCTTCTATAAGACGGACCTTCATCATTTCATAAATTCTATGAAAATATGCAAACTTATAGGAAGAATCACCTTCAACATAATTGGTATCATATTGCAACCTTATGAGTAAAGAATCTCTACATTCTAATGAAACATCTGCATCTTTTAAAAACTGAACATCATTCATCATCTCCTGATCGAGTGGTTCTCTACCAATTAAATCAATATAAACTCTATTAACATAATTTTCTAAAAGCAATGTTGGTATTTCAGAATAATAGGGTGCATTATTATTGTTAATTATTTCTGAACCTTTCTTACATGAAAGGAATAAAAAAATCAAACAAATAATATAATAATATTTCATTATTAATATACAAATAACTTTTTAGTAATAGCAACAGATTCATTAGATAGATAAACTAAATAAATTCCTTTTTCTAAAACACCAGATTCTAGTACAAACTCATTTGTAATGGTACGTTTATAAACCACATCACTACCTGTTATATCATAGATTTCTAAAGAAAAATTAATACCATAGGGTAAATCAATAAAAAGGTTGCCATTTGTTGGGTTTGGATAAATATCAATTTTCATACTTGCTATTTCTGCAACAGTTGTTGCACAAGTATCAACAAACACTTCTATCTCTTCTCTTGATTCACACCCATTTGAATCAATCGCTTCCACAACATAGATGAAATCTTGATTAGGATACACTACCACTTTATCCTGATCTGTATCATTGGGATTGCCTGTATTCCACCAATACCCAATAAAACCTTGATTTACTTCAATAACAATAGAATCTCCTAAACAAATAATCGGTGGGTTAGGTACAGTTACAGGATTTAAAGGGGTAGAATCAACAAATAAAACATCAATACATGCAGTTGATACACATCCAGTATCAGAAACAGTAACACAATAATTTCCTGATGAAGATATAGTAAAGGAAGGATTCGTTGACAATACAACCGAAGGGTTAGTATTATCATACCACTCATATGTAATATTAGCTGAAAATCCAGTTATTGATGTAGTTAATTCCTGTCCAGTTGTTAATGAACATACAAGTGTATCGCCTATGATTTCTACTTCACATGGTGAGGTATTAGGGTTCCAGGTAGAACAAGGTAAAAAACCTCCAAGTTGACCAGAAGGTGTTGCTGGAACCCAAGGAACATCTGCACAATCAGCTAGACAATAATTACTGTACATCACTCCATCACATCCACAAACTGGCATGTAAATCATTGGACACATGCATAATGCACTTGAATCACCAATACAATCTTGACAAATAGTTGTATCACAACCACTAATATTATCAGTAATCGTAACACACCACTGCGTGTAAAATGACTGCTGATTAGCATTACCAATAGCAACTCCATTTGTATCAGTCCATAGGTAGGTATACAAGGACATACCATTTACACTAGCATTCATCATTCTAGGATTAGAATTGTTATCAATATAAACACTTGCACCATTTAATGTACAGGGTAAAATTTGTGAATATGATGAGAAGGTAAGAACAGATATTAATATTAGTAGAAATAGCTTTTTCATTATTTTAACTTTATAATATTGTAAATATAACCAAATTATCTAGTAAATACTAGATCTCCTTCTTTTTCTTCTTGAAAACTATATCCGTGTTCAGAAAATAATTTAAGATCATCTATTTTTTCAATTCTATTCTTAATGATAAAATTGCACATATAACCTCTAGCTTTCTTAGCATAAAAAGAAATTACTTTTAATTTCCCATTTTTAAAATCTTTAAAGATAGGAGTTACTATATTTTCTTTTAACTTATTTAATTTTAATGATTTACTGTATTCATCTGAAGCAAGATTTACCAAAAAGCTATCTTTAATTTGTTCAGATATGTATTTATTTAATTTATCCCCCCAAAAAGAATACAAACTATTTCCTCTACTAGTTTTGATTTTTGTACCCATTTCCAATCTATATGGTAAAATTAAATCTTCAGGAGCAAGCACACCATACAACCCAGAAATAATTCTTAAATTTTCCTGTGCATAAACTCTATCTTCGTCTGTAAAATCGTTAATTTGCATAGCTTCAAAAACAGCACCCGCAAACAAATCAAGAGCTTTGTATGTGGGTTTTAACTTATCGTCCCATTTTTGAAAACGATCGTAATTTAATTCAGCCAAGCTATCGCTAATGTTCATAAGATCTTTGATATTTTGCTTATCTAATAATTTTAAATCTGATATTAGAGATTTTGATTCATTTAAAAACTTGTAAGATACATTAGAATCATGTGTGATTGTATTAGTGTTTAACTTTTTAGCTGGTGAAATAATAATTTTCATCTTTAATTGTATGTTTGTGCAAATTTAAAAAATTGATGTATAGTATAATTAATAAATATAAATTATTAGCACTTCATATAATGGTCTTAGTTTTAGGATTTACTGGAATACTTGGTAAACTAATAACTCTAGAGTCAACACATTTAGTTTGGTATAGAATGCTAATAGCATTTATTTTATTATTTATTTTTTTATTAATAAAAAATAGAATTAAACAAATCAATCCAAAAAATATTTTACCATTAATTGGTGCAGGATTTGTTGTTGCATTGCATTGGCTATTTTTTTTTGAAAGTATTAAGGTTTCAAATGTTTCAATTGCAGTAATTTGCTTATCAACATCATCATTATTTTCCGCATTTTTAGAACCTATTTTTTTTAAAAGAAAAATATTAAAATATGAAGTTTTTTTTGGCTTAATAGTAGTCATTACTCTAGCATTCATGCTCTACGAAAAACCGGAGAATAAATTTTTAAGTGAAAACTATACTCTTGGATATTTCTATGGATTTATTAGTTCTTTTTTGGCAACACTGTTTACAATTATTAATGCAAAGTTTATAAATAAAATAGATGCAACTGAAATTACAATGATTGAAATGTTAGGAGGTGTTATTTTAATTTCTCTATATTTTTTTATAATAAATGATTATAGCATAGCAAGCAAAGCAATATCATTTTCAGATTTAAGTTTTTTATTTATACTTGGATCAATTTGTACAGCAGGGGTCTTTGTTTGGATGATAGAGATAATGAGATATATGACTCCCTACTCTGTTATTATGGCTGTTAACTTAGAACCAATATACAGTATCATTATTGCTCTAATAATATTTAATGATTCTGAAGCAATGAATACTTTTTTTTATTTTGGGGGAACATTGATTTTATTAACAGTGTTTTTTGATGGATATATAAAAGCCAAAAAGAAAAGTTTAAAAAAATAATTTATTATTAATTTTGTAAAAAAAAAAAAAATGAAATTAAAAACATTTATTATACTAATAAATCTAGCTCTAATTACATGTGTTGTTTCTGGTCAAAATAAATTTAACTCAAAAAAACAAACTCAAGAAAAGATCGGTTACAAAATTGAGGGAGAAATTAAGGGATTAGTTGATTCAACTGTTATGCTAGCATATTATTTTGGAGGCAAACAATACGCAACGGACACAGCATTAGTAAATAATGGGAAATTTATTTTTGAAGGTGACAAAATTTTGGACGGTGGAATGTATTTGATCGTCTTAAATGATCAGCAATATTTTGATATTATTGTTTCTGAGCAACATTTTTCTTTTTCAACTAGCGTCAATAATTTAGTTGGCGACATGAGTTTTAAAAACACGAAGGAAAATCCACCCTTTTATGCTTATTTAAACTTTATTATCAATATGCAAAAAGAAGTGACACCATTAAGACAACAAATTGAGCAAGCGGAAGGTGAAAAGAAAAAGGAAATTCAAAATAAGATTACTCAAGCTGACAATAAAGTTAAAAAATATAGAGAAGATTTCCTCAAAAAAAACTCCGATATCTTTTTTTCAAAGATAGTTAGAGCCACTACTGAAATTGAAATTCCTGAATCTCCACTTGATTCCACTGGAAATCCTGATAAAACATTTCCTTACAGATACTACAAAACACATTTTTGGGATAATATTGATTTCACTGACTCAAGAATGCTCAGAACTCCTATATTTTTTAATAAAATGGATCAGTACTTAGAAAAGTTAACAGCTAAACATCCTGACTCAATAAATATCTCTGCTGATGTTCTTGTTAATTTATCTAAAGCCAATGGAGATATTTTTCAATATGTTGTTTCTTACATTACTTCAACTTATGAGAGATCAAAAATAATGGGTATGGATGCTGTTTTTGTTCATATGGTAGAAAACTACTACATAACAGGTCAATGTGATTGGATTGATGAAGAGCAACTTAAAAAAATAACTGAAAGAGCTGAAAAAATTGCTCCTAATTTAATTGGAAGGCCAGCACCACCATTTGTTGATATTTATGGTAGACCTTTCATGAAAGACACTTCTGGAACAATTTATAGCATGCAAAATTTGGATGCTAAATACACATTACTTGTATTTTTTGGTCCAACATGTGGTCATTGTAAAAAGGAAATGCCAAAAATTAAAAACTCTCTTGACTCCTTAAGAGACAAAGGAGTAGATATTAAAGTTTTTGCAGTTGCTACTGAATTTGACAAAAAAGAGTGGAAAAAATTTATTAAAGAACAAAATACTGGTGATTGGCTAAATGTTGCTGACATAAATCATGATGAAGAAGGTAATCCAGTAGCAAGTTCTGACTGGAGAGATAAATACGACATATACTCCACTCCAGTTGTGTATTTGTTAGATGAAAAGAAAAAAATAATTGCTAAAAGAATAACACATCAACAAGTCAAAGAAATTGTTGAAAGAATGGAATTAAATTAATATTATAACATCACTTCTGTTGAACCTCCATCTTGAGATGTATAGTATCTGAAATTATATTGATCTAAAAGCTGATGTACTTCTTTTTTTAATGTCCCAACACCTATTCCATGTATAATTATTATTTTTTCGATTCTTGTATTCATAGCTTTTCTAATTTCATTTTCACATTTTTTTAGCTGAATATTAACAATCTCATGATTTTCTAACTCTTTGTAATAATCAATTATTAGCTCGATATGTAAATCAATTTTTAAAACTTTTGAAAAGCGCTGATTTTTTTTTGTTTTTCTTTTTTTTATTTGATCATCTTTAATATCAAAATCTATGCCGTATGCCGTAACTTTATCAGTATTTTCATCATAAAGGATGATATCATTAGAACTAACTATTTCTTCAAAACCATCACTGTTTTTTACAAGTAATTTGCCATTAACTATTTTTAATATTATTCCACACTGTTTTTCGTGCTTAAATACAATAATATCCCCAACTTTAAATTTCATTAATAGTAAATTGGATTAAAATAAATTTGATTTGATCTCATTTCTATAGCAGGCATTGGAAATTTAAGAAATCCAAATGTGTGTAATATATTATTTAATGTTTTACTTTTAGTTTTAATTCTATTTAAATCAACATCAAAAGAAAACAAATACTGACGTTCTCTATTGTCACCTTTGTCATACGGTTTAAGCATTTTATTGGCGCTATACCCCAAAGCTATACTTAACCAGGATGGGAAATTGTCATTTTTAATTTGTAGTAATGATTTAACATTAAAAGTAAGCCAATAAGTTTGACCATTGTAATCCTTCAAGGCTCTCTCAATATGATTAAAGCCTAGCTGTTCTTGATTTTTTTGAGCCCATTTTGTTGGACTATAACTATACTTTAATTGAATTCGTTGCTCTTTCCAAGCAAGTTCTTGTGATATAGCTAACAGTGATCCTGAAGTGTTAGCAACTAAATCTCCAACAGAAGCACCCCATTCTTTTGAAAATCCATCAAGAATCTCAACTATAGAAAGAAAATATGTTCCAGTCAAACCTCCATGCCAAATAGAATTATGGTAATTTATACCAGCCCATTTGTACATTTTTATACCTACTACACCAGAATAGTATGACGTAGATAAATGTCCTAACTTATCCATTTGCAACCATTCATCATTATCATTTATAAAATGAAAAGATGATCTTGGATAATCTGCATACCATAATTCATTTAAAGCAACTAAAGATGCTACATATAAACTTATTTCAGAAATCACAAGTGTTTTCTTTCTTTTCTCAAAATCTATATTTGAATTCACAGGTTCAGAAACAGATATATTTTGGGAATAAGATAAGTGTATAAAAAAGAAAGAAATAAGTATGAAAACAAATTTCATTTTTTACTTCAAAATAGTATCTTGAGTAGATTTTAATATATCCAATGCAATTTCTTGAGTTTCAGCCTCAGAGTATGTTCTTAGCACAGGCTCTGTTCCCGATGGTCTAATCATTAACCATTTATTATCATCAAAGAAAAACTTAAAACCATCAATCGTTTCAACTCGCTGAACTTTATATTTTCCAAAAGATTGATAATTATTATTTTTACAATTATCTATAATCTTAAGCTTTTGAGCATTATCTAAGTGCAAATCAATTCTTTCAAATGCAAAAGAACCAACTATTTCATAAACTTCATTAATAAGATCTTTAAGCTTTTTTCCTGATTTTGCCATAAATTCAAACAAAATTAACCCCATCCATAATCCATCTCTTTCTGGAATATGACCTTTAGTAGCTATACCTCCTGACTCTTCTCCACCTAACAAAACATCTTCATTAATCATTTTACCAGCAATATGTTTAAAACCTATCTTAACAATTTCATGATCTAAATTATAATGCTTACATATTTGAGCAACCTTAACTGAACAAGAAAAAGCCGTAACAATCTTACCATTCCAATTTTTATACTTAACTAAGTAATGAATTAAAAGCAAAATGATATGATGAGCATCAACAAAATTACCTTCACTATCATAGAGACCAATTCTATCTGCATCTCCATCAGTTGCTAAACCACAGTCAATATCACTATTTTTAATTAACTGAGAGAACTCTTTTAAATTTCTATGTATTGGTTCTGGAGCAACTTCATTAAAACCTGGATTATTATCACAATGTAATAATACTGCATTAGGCAACAAACTAGATATAATATTTCTTCCTGCTCCGTACATCGCATCATAAGCAAAATTCAACTTTGAGTTATTTATTAAATCTAAATCAAAACAAGCTTTAGCATGTTGAAAATAAGATGTTTCCAAATCAACTACTTCAATATTTTTTTTGGAAATAAAATCTTCGATTTTGACACTTTTGATATCCAAATCACATTTATCTGGAATTAAGTTCTCAACAATTTCTATATCATTTGGTAACAATGGACCTCCAAATTCTCCTTTTAATTTGTAACCGTTATAAGATGGAGGATTGTGTGAAGCTGTAATAACTACACCAAGTGATGCATTTCTTTGAACTACTGCCAATGAGACCATTGGTGTAGTTACAAAACTGTGAGCTAACATTACTTTAATATTATTTAATGCAAAAACTTTGGCAGCAGTATCTGCAAATAATTTTCCGGCAAATCTACAGTCGTGACCTATTACAATGCTTGGATTTTCGTACCTTTCATGTAAAAACTTAGCAACGGCTACACTTACTCTGGCAACATTTTCAACAGTATAATCATCGCCTATTATTGCACGCCATCCATCTGTACCAAACTTAATTTTATTCATAACTAATTTTATGCAAAATTATAAAATTAGCGCATAATGTTTCTTTTATTTAATGCCTTTTGATATTTACGCGCATTTTTAAGGTGTTGTTTATATGTTTTAGCGAAATTATGATATCCTGAAAAATCTTCTTTTGCACACATAAAAATATAATTATGATTTGCAGCATTTAATACTGCATCAATTGAATTAATTGATGGAATACATATTGGCCCTGGCGGTAAGCCTTTGTATTTATATGTGTTATATTTAGATTTAATCTTTTTATCTTTATTTAACACCCTTTTTATGCTAAAATCACCAATGGCAAAAACAAGAGTAGGATCAGACTCTAGTTTCATGTTTTTTCTAATTCTATTTAAGTATAATCCAGCAATAATTTTTCTCTCGTCAATTTTAATATTTTGTTCCTTTTCAACTATTGACGCCAAAATAGAAACCTCTTTTTTAGAAAGCCCAATATCTTTAGCCTTAGCTATTCTATTCTTGTTCCAGAAAACAGAATATTCTTTTATCATTCTGATTATAAAATTTTCTATAGAGATATTCCAGTAAAACTCATAGGTGTTAGGAATAAGTAATGTAGCAATATTATATTTATTGAAATTAAGTGAATCTAAAAAAGTTGAATCCCGAATTCTTTTCACGATCAAACTTGAATCAATTTCTAATTGACTTGAAATTACGGAGGCAAAATCTTCAATTGTTCTAATATTATTAAAAGTAACTCTTACTGGAACCTGATTACCAGCACGTAATAGATTTACTAAATCATTATTATTTAACTTATCATTTATTCTATACTTTCCTGATCTAATGTTGTGATCATATTTTTTTTGTTTGGCAACCCAAATAAAAGAATTACTATTAATTAAAATATTTTTATTTTTCAATATATTAACTACATCATTAAGATTTGATCCTGTAGGAATATATATATACTCTTTTGAATCACTTATTAAATCAATATTTTGTTGATAAATTCTTGCATAAAATTCGTAAGCTATAACAAATACTGAAATTACAATTAAAGAAGAAAATATAATTAAAAACTTATGAAATTTAGATTTTGACTGCAATTATGTATATATTAAATTAATTTTTTTTGACAATTTTAGAAATTTTATTTGAATAAAAAGATACTTGATCCAAATTATTCGTAAGCTGATTTAATAACAATAAATTTTCATATGCTCTGATATAATCAGGATCTAAACTTATTGCTTTGTTAAAATAAATTTCGGCTTTAACGTATTCTTTTTTAAGTAAGAAAATATATCCCATATTTAAATATATTTGCTTGTATGTTTTATTTTTGCTCAAAGATATTTCTAATACATTCAATGCTTTATCTAGTTTTTTATGTTTAATTAAGCTTGTTGCGTACTTCAATTCATATTCAATTACGTTTGGCATTAATTTCATAGAAAGTAAAAAATATTGTTCAGAATTTTGATTTAAATTGTTTCGACTAAAAACCTCACCAATTTTAGCATATGTCATTGCCAAATCAGATTTTGAATAATTATTTGAATCAATAACATTGGAAAAAACGAAATCAATTAAGCTCTTATCATCTTTAACCAAATAATAATATTTTATTTTTGAAACAAAGTCATATTTAGCATTGTTTAGATAATAGTTAGCACTGTCTAATAACAAAGGATTATCATCAAAACTTTCAAAATGCTTTAAATAAGCTTTGGCAATTGATAAATTCGTTGGATTATTATTGTTAATTGATTTTAGACCTAAAAAAATATCTTCATCATTACTAAAATTATTATGCGGAATAGAAATTTTATGATCTGTAATTGAAACATGCATTATATCAACAGAATTTGACTTTGGCATATGACATGAAGAACACTCATTCATATGATTATCATTACACTGGATATGACAACTCATACATTTACTATCAAAATATTCACTAGATGCTTTCTTTACAGGTTTATGAGGATTATGACATGTAGTACAACTTAAATCATCGTTTTTAAAACATGAAGATTGCTTTAATCTTTCAACATGAGAAGCCATTAAAAATTTATCATTGTTTTTATATCTGGGTAAATAAACATCCATGACCTCTTCTAAATGCATGCCTGGCTTAAAATCTTCATATGAATATGAACCCTTTAAAACTGATGTTCCCTGCAAATGACATCTTTGACAAACATCAAATTGTAAATCTTCTGAAAGTTTTGATGGATTTACTATTGAATAATCAATATATTTAGATGTATCTACTATAATTCCAGCTAATTTTTGCTGAACATGTAACTCTCCTGGACCATGACACCTTTCACAATCAATTCCGGCTGGAACACTACTATATTTGTTTAAGCTTGAATAATCATGATCTGAATGCGCATTATGACAACTCATACATTCCAAACCTATTTGTCTAGTAAATCTAGAGTTAAATCCGTTTTCAAATCCAGGAGGTAAATCTGAAACACTATCTTGAGTGTAAAAAGTATATGGAACTTGATATAAAAAATCATTATGACTATAAATATGTGAATTAGTATGATTTCCTGAACCAATTTTATAATGAATCTTTTGCGTAAATTTATGAATAGTATCAACCCCATCAATTCTAAATTCTAAAATATATAAACTATCTTTTTTCCAAAAAGGTTTGTATGAGAGATTAGTTAAAGTATCTTTAATAACATCCATATTAGAATGATATAGAGCTGAATGCTGTTTTATGGCATGATTAAAAGAACGACCCATTCCTGTTTGAACATAAGAATCATAAATTTCAGCGTGACATAATCTACACTGTTCTTTACCAACATATTTAACTGTGTCGTTATGATTTAAGTACTCACTATATTCTGATATCTTACCTTTTTGGCAAGAGGTAACAAAAAAAACAAAGCAACAAATTATATTAATTAATCTAAACATTACAGTTTCTTAAAATATAATAATTTAATTTATTTCTACTGTAATACATTTTAAATCTATTTTTATTAAATAGATTAATACTTGCAATATTTTTTTTATCAATTACGCATTTTAATGATGAAAGCTGTAAACTATTAAAACAATATTCAATTAAAACGTTCAAAGCATCATATGCATAGCCATTATTCCTTTCACCTATATCAATAATTACAGCAACATATGCTAGATGATAAGAATAGTTATAAAGATCTATAAAACCAATTGGCTTATCTTTTTCAATAACATACCTAAATTGTTTAGCTATTGTTAAGCCAATTTTAGAATTTGATAAATAATTTTTTAGTTCTTCAACAGTATATTTTTTGTTTTCAGATCCATAAATCCAATTGTCACAATTATTTTCAATATTCATTAGAAAATTTAAATCACTTTCTTTTAAACTCCGCAATTTTATTTTTTTTCCAACTAACATTTATATTTAGCTGAAAAAATCATATTAGCAGGTCCTTTTAACCAAATATTTGAATAATTTTTAGCATCAACTTCAAAAGTAATATTAAGATCACCTCCACTTGTTTTAATATTGATACTATTATTGTTACTTTTTTTAGAATAATGTATTGCCAAAGCAGATGCAACTACTCCAGTTCCACAACTTAATGTTTCATCCTCAACACCCCTTTCGTATGTTCTAACTAAAATATTCTCCTTAATTTCAATGAAGTTTACATTTATTCCTTGTGAAAATTGTTGTCTAACTTTTTTTCCTTCTTCACGTACATTTAAATTTGAAATATCATCAACAAATTTTACATAGTGAGGAGATCCTGTATCTAAAATGTAACAATTTTTTTCTACGATAATATTTTTTACATTTTGCATTTTTAATGAAACAATATTATTATCTATTCTTGCTTCATGAATACCATCTACCGCCATAAATTTAGTAGTGTTGGATATAATTTTTAAATAACTTGCAAAATGAACAATACATCTTCCCCCATTTCCACACATTGAAGAAATATAGCCATTTGAATTAAAATAAAGCATTTCAAAATCATAAACTGAATGATTTCTTAGCAAAATTAATCCATCCGCTCCTATACCAAATTTCCTATCGCAAATTTTAGATATTAAATTATTGTTTGAAATATCAAATTGTTGATCTCTATCATCAATAATAACAAAATCATTTCCAGTACCTTCATACTTATAAAACTCTAATATCATATGGTAAAAATACAATAAATAAAAATGGAGTCAAGATCAAAGCTGTAATTCATTATAATATATATTTTTGTAAAAAATCTAATATCATGAAATTATCATATGAAAATCAATTAAAAAACTGGGTAAATAAAGAAAAGGTTGGTGTTAGTCTATTAAAATCAAGTGGCACGCTGATGTACGAACATGGAATAGAATTAGTTTTATTTCGAAACAAATTACTAGAAATTGGAGTTTCTGAACTTTTATCTTTATTTGAATATGCTAATAATGAATTAGAAAGAAAAACTACTATTGATGATGCTTTAGAACTAACCAATTCAATAATTAAAATGAATTTACCTCCATCTAAAATTGATATTGGTCTTTTAACAGCTGAATACAATGAAGGTGAAGTTAAAGATTATGATAAATTTTTATTTTCAAAATTAAATCACATCATTTCTAAAAAAAATCAAAATAGTGTAGCAAAAGATGTAATATTATTTGGGTTTGGAAGAATTGGAAGATTAGTAGCTAGAGAACTAATTAAGCAAGCAGGAACAGGACAACAGTTAAGATTAAAAGCGATTGTTGTTAGAAGTTTAACTGATGAACAGATTGTAAAAAGAGTAGATTTGTTTAGAAATGATTCAGTTCATGGTATATTTAAAGGTGTAGTAAAAGTAGATCTTAAAAATCAATCAATGGTTGCAAATGGGCAAGTTATTAAATTTGTTAGCGGAAGAAATCCTGAAGACATTGACTACACTAAACATGATATAAACAATGCATTATTAATTGACAATACTGGCGCATTTACTACAAAAGAAGATTTATCTAGACATCTAAATGCAAAAGGAGTCAACAAAGTATTATTAACAGCACCTGGTAAAGAAATACCAAATATTGTTTATGGTATAAATTCTAAAAATCTAGACCTTGACAATAATAATATTTTTTCAGCAGCATCATGTACCACTAATTGTATAGCTCCAATTTTACACGTAATAGAAAATAATTTTGGAGTTAATAATGGACATCTAGAAACAGTTCATTCATATACTAACGATCAAAATCTATTAGACAATATGCATAAAAAACCAAGACGAGGAAGATCTGCTGCAATTAACATGGTAATAACCTCTACTGGTGCCGGCAAGGCAGTAACTAAAGTCATTCCTTCTTTAGATGGTAAACTTTCCGCAAATGCAGTTCGAGTCCCTACCCCTAATGTTTCACTTGCTATATTGAAACTTAATTTAATTAAACCAACATCAGTTGAGGATGTAAATTCTAAAATTAGGGAAGCTGCTTTGAGAGGTGATTTAGTTAATCAAATTAATTATCAAATTGATCCAGATTTAGTTTCTACTGATATTATTGGTAATAATTGTTGTTCCGTATTTGATAGTAATGCCACTATTGCATCAAATGGAGGTAAAGATATAATTCTTTACACATGGTACGATAATGAATTTGGCTATACAAAACAAGTTATAAGATTAGCTAAATTAATTGCAAAAGTTAGAAGAATAACCTATTACTAAACAATGCAGTTAAATAACAAGTGGTTTTTGACATATAAATTGTTTAACTCTGCTTTTACAGGTCTTTCAGTTGGAATATTATTTACAATTTATAATCCTTTAGATCCAGAAATATATTCTTTAGGAGGAATAATACTTGCAAGTGCAATGTTAATTCTAGCAAATTTTTATGAAAAACTACTAAATATTAAAAGCTTTTATTTTATTTCAATTTTAGTTGAGGCTTGTATGTTAATAACTGTATTAGTTTTTTTAATATTAAAATATTCAATAGTATCAGCACTAACCATATATATTTTATATCAATTTACATTTATATTTGGAGGATATTTAGTTAGAGCTGAAACATTAGTTGCCCAAAACAAAGAACTACTAGCAAAAATTGATGTAAATAAACAAATTGGTTACCTTCTAGGTTTGGCATTTTCATTTTTAATATATAAAGTTTTAGAGAAATCGTTTAATATTTCTGAAACTAAAGATCAAATAATAATACTACACTACATTTTGCTAACCCTTCAGTTTTCTATTCTAGCTTTTTTACTTTTATCATTTGATAAAAAAGTTAAATGTAACAAGTAAGCGTATACATTTAAATTACTTTAATTTACTATTTTAGCTAAATAAAAAAAGTAATGAGTTATATTATTGACGCAGTAAGAACACCAATTGGAAACTTTGGAGGAACTCTAAAAGATATTAGGACAGATGATTTAGCTGCTATTCCTATTAAAGAATTAGTAAAAAGAAATAAAATTGACGCCAAAAATATTGATGATATTATTCTAGGGTGCGCTAATCAAGCGGGTGAAGACAATAGAAATGTTGCAAGAATGGCTGCATTATTAGCTGGTATTCCATACAGTGTTCCAGGAGAAACAATAAACAGGTTATGTTCATCTGGTATGTCTTCTGTAATACATGCACATAGAGCAATTTTATGTGGTGATGGAGATATTTTCATTTCTGGAGGTGTTGAAAATATGACCAGAGGACCCTGGGTTATCTCTAAAGCATCAACACCATTTGGTAGAGATTCAAAAATGTTTGACTCATCTTTTGGTTGGAGATTTATTAATCCAAGATTAGATAGTTTATATGGCACTGAAGGAATGGGTAAAACAGCTGAAAATTTAGCAGAAAAATTTAATATCAATAGATATGATCAAGATTTGTTTGCATACAACTCCCAAATGAAAGCAGCAGATGCAAACAAGAAGGGTCGATTTAAAAAAGAAATCGTCACAGTTGAAATTCCACAACGGAAAAAAGATTCTATTTTTTTCAGTCAGGATGAGTTCATAAAACCTCAAACATCAATTGAAATTCTTTCAAAGTTAAGAACAGTTTTTAAAGAAAATGGAACAGTTACAGCTGGTAATTCATCAGGACTAAATGATGGAGCAGCAGCTATGCTACTGGCTTCGAATAAAGCTGTTAAAAAATATGACTTAAAACCAATAGCAAAAATCATCAGTTCATCAGTTGTTGGCGTTGAACCAAGAATTATGGGTGTTGGACCAGTAGAAGCTTCTAAAAAAGCTTTAAAAAAGGCTAATTTATCATTAAATGATATGGATATCATTGAATTAAATGAGGCATTTTCAGCACAAGCTCTGGCATGCATAAGAGAATTAGGTTTAAAAGATAATGACAAAAGAATTAATCCAAATGGTGGAGCAATCGCTTTAGGTCATCCGCTGGGAGCAAGTGGTACTAGAATCATTCAAACAGCAGCACTTGAACTTCAACAAAAAAATAAAAAATATGCACTCATAACAATGTGTATTGGTGTTGGGCAGGGCTATGCAACAATTATTAAAAGGGTATAAAATGAAAGAATATGTTAAAATAGATAAAAATGAAGGAATTGCAACAATTGAGTTTTTTCATCCACAATCAAATTCTCTTCCAGCAAATATTTTACATAAAATTGCAATTACTATAAATGAAGCTGATTACGATGAAGATATCAAAGTCATTATACTCAAAAGCGGTGGAGACAGAGCTTTTTGTGCTGGAGCATCATTTGACGAACTAATATCTATTAAAAGCGAAAAGGAAGGAGAAAAATTCTTTAGTGGCTTTGCAAATGTTATTAATGCTGCACGTAAATGTTCAAAATTCATTATTGGAAGAGTTCAAGGCAAAGCTGTGGGAGGAGGTGTTGGTATGTCCTCAGCAACAGATTATTGTTTTGCAACAAAATATGCCTCTATTAAATTAAGTGAACTTGCAATAGGTATTGGTCCTTTTGTGGTTGGCCCAGCAGTAGAAAGAAAAATTGGCATGTCAGCATATTCCACTCTTACAATGAATGCAACTGAATGGTTTAATGCAGAATGGGCTAGAGAGAAAGGTCTTTTTTCTCATGTTTATGAAAACACTACAGAAATGGACAAGAAAATAACTGAACTAGCAAAAAATCTTGCTAATTCAAACCCTGAAAGCATGCAAAAACTAAAAAAAATTATGTGGGAAGGAACAGAAAATTGGGATGAATTACTATTAAAAAGAGCTAAAGAAAGTGGTAAACTTGTTTTATCCGATTTTACTAAAAATGCGATTAATTCATTTAAAAAAAATAATTAAACTCTTACCTTCATTAGTTCTGCCATCATTTGACCTATTTTAGCAGGTGACTCAGAAACCGTAATACCACATTCTCTAAGTATACTTATTTTAGCAGCAGCAGTATCGTCTTTACCTCCAACTATTGCTCCAGCATGCCCCATTGTTCTTCCTGCAGGAGCTGTTTGACCTGCAATAAAACCAACTACAGGCTTAGTTCCATTCTCTTTTATCCATCTTGCTGCATCAGCTTCTAATTGTCCACCAATTTCGCCAATCATAATAATACCTTCAGTTTCGTGATCGTTCATAAATAATTCAATTGCATCCTTAGTAGTGGTTCCTATTATTGGATCTCCTCCTATTCCAATAGCAGTTGAAATTCCCATGCCAGCTTTTACAACTTGATCTGCTGCCTCATAGGTTAATGTTCCTGACTTTGAAACAATTCCAATATTACCCTTTTTAAATACAAAACCTGGCATAATACCACATTTAGCCTCACCAGGAGTAATAACACCTGGACAATTAGGTCCAATTAATGTTGAGGCACTATTTTTCAAGTGTTCCTTAACCAAAATCATATCTTTAACAGGAATACCTTCGGTAATACATATAATTACTTCTATTCCAGCATCTATTGCTTCTAAAATAGCTCCAGCTGCAAAAGCCGGTGGAACAAAAATAATTGATGTATTAGCACCTATTTCTGCAACTGCTTCAGATACTTTATTGAAAACAGGTTTTCCTAAGTGAATTTGACCTCCTTTTTTTGGTGTCACACCACCTACAATATTTGTCCCATAATCAAGCATTTGTTCAGCATGAAAAGTTCCTTCACTTCCTGTAAAACCTTGAATAATAACTTTTGAATTTTTATTAACTAATACACTCATGAATTATTTTTTAGTAATGCAAAATTAGTAGAATATGATTATAAACAAAGGAATTTAAATACTTTTGCAAGATGAATTTATTAAAAATTGATGATACAATATGTGCTATTGCAACAGGTGGAAATGAAAGTGCTATTGCTGTTATTAGAGTTACAGGAGATTATGCGATTAAATTCACTAATTCTATTTTCAGTAAAAATTTAATCAATGTATCATCCCATTCTATTCATTACGGAGATATTATTGAAAATAATGAAATAATTGATGAAGTAATAGTAAGTGTTTTTAAAAAAAACAAATCCTTCACTGGAGAAGAAACGACTGAAATTTCATGTCATGGCTCAATCTATATTCAAGAAAAAATAATTCAATCTTTAATAAGTTCTGGATGTAGGTTAGCAAAACCTGGAGAGTTTAGTATGAGAGCATTTAAAAATGGAAAAATAGATTTATCTCAAGCTGAGTCAATTGCTGATCTTATTTCTTCCAAAAGCAGAGCTGAGCAACAAATTGCAATACAACAACTTAAAGGTGGTGTTTCAAATCAACTAAAAATGTTAAGAACTAAGTTAATTGATTTTGCCTCTCTAATTGAATTAGAACTTGATTTTTCAGAAGAGGATGTTGAATTTGCAGACAGAAGCAACCTAAAAAACTTATTGTGTGTTATAAAAAATGAAATTGAACTTTTGATTGATTCTTTTAAAACAGGTAATGCTATCAAAAATGGTATTCCGGTTACTATCATAGGATCTCCTAACGCAGGAAAATCAACTCTTCTAAATTCTATATTAAATGAAGATAAAGCTATAGTATCTGAAATTGCTGGAACTACTAGAGATATTATTGAAGATAAATTAATTATTAATGGCATAATGTTTCGTTTTATAGATACTGCAGGCATTAGAAAAACAGATAATAAAATTGAAAAAATTGGTATTGATAAAGCCATTGAAAAAATAAATAAATCTAATATTATTATTCAGCTAATTGACAACACAGATGACGTCGATAAACAAATAAAAAAACTTAATAAGCTATCTAAAAACTGTGCTGCATCAAAAATAATAGCGATAAATAAAATTGATATCAAAAATGATACTTCAATTGATGAAGCAATATATATTTCTGCTAAAAAAAATATTGGTATTAACAACTTAAAAGAGAAACTAATAGAACTATCCAGTATTAATAAACTATCTAATAAAACAACTGTTATAACTAATACTAGACATCTTCAAGAACTAAAAAATACTATAGATGAAGTAAATTTAATTATTAGCGCATTGGATAACAATATTAGTTCTGAATTTATTGCAAGTAATATTCGCGAAGCACTAAATCATTTAGGAAGTATCACAGGAAATATCACAAACGATACACTTTTAAAAAATATATTTTCAAAATTTTGTATCGGAAAATAATAAGATTAACTATATATTAAGAAACCCTACTTATTGAAAGTAGGGTTTCTTTTTGTACTGTAGTATTAGTTTACTGTAATATCAGTTTCTTATTAATAGTTCCCCTATTCGTCATGATTTCCAGTAAGTAAATACCCTTATTGTATCTGTTTAGATCAATAGACTTAACATACTCTCCCTCATACTGTTGCAAATCATCTTTCATAAGATCCTCTCCTAACATATTTAATACTCTAACCGTAAAGTCCTGTGCTTC
>Ga0160423_10000872_pt1 | contig 25224 bp, 13 predicted proteins | sample CRUFie14St8metaG_FD_108191 | JGI IMG/M metagenome (GOLD analysis project Ga0160423, IMG submission 108191) | Marine microbial communities from the Costa Rica Dome - CRUD Field 142mm St8 metaG | ecosystem: Environmental > Aquatic > Marine > Oceanic > Photic zone | place: Costa Rica: the Eastern...
CGTCTCATGAGCCCGGCCCTGCCTTGGGTTTATGGTCAGGAGGAAAACGAGAATGTTCCCCAATGGATCAAAGACGAGGTTTCGAAAATCCGGGCAACTCAAACCCAGACCTGGGCTCCCGGCACGACGCCATGGCCCCAGGCACCGAAGGACGGGAAGATCATCTACACCGGCGACGGGCGATAGAAGTTAATTTTTGTCCCACGCGGCCTTCTTCGCCGAGCTCCGGCGGGCAAAGGAGGTTGCGTTAGCCTTTGTCCTTAATCTTCGACCTCGGGAATCGGATCGTTATTGCCGACTCTCCTGCCTTCCCAGACCACCCTCTTGGTTTTCGGGTCGTAGGTGATGATGCGGGCTTTTGAATTCGGGACCGGAGGGAGGTTGTCTTTGGGGAGGAATTTCGCGAGAGCATCGGCTTTCGCCCGGTGTGCTTTGGCGACTGGCCTCTTGGCGAGGAGGTTATGCCATTCGTTGGGGTCGTTGGGGTGATGATAGAGTTCCTCTGAGCCATCGGCGTAGCGAATGTAGCGCCAGTCTTTCGTGCGGATGCCGTGATTGTGTGCGCCGTGGGTGGTGATGGCGGGCTGGGTCCGAGGAGTGGTGGGTCTCTTGAGCTGAGGAGTGAGGGAGAGTCCGTGCAGGGTGTGCTTTGGTGAGTCAATCTTCAGGAGGTCGCAGAGGGTGGGGTAAATATCGAGGAGCTCGGCGGGTTCCTGAACAACTTGGTTGGGCTTCAGTCCGGGGCCGGCGAAGATTAGGGGGACGCGGGTTCCGTCGTCCCAAAGGGTGTTCTTTCCGGTGATCTGTTTTTCGCCGATATGCCAACCGTGATCGGACCAGAGAATGATGATGGTGTTTTTATTGAGGCCGGTTTCCTTCAACTTCGCCATGATGCGGCCAACCTGGTGGTCAACGAAAGTGGTGCAGGCGAGGTAGGAGCGGGTGAGGTTCTCCCATTCCTCTGCTTCTTGAAGAAACTTTAGACGGGGCTCTGGAAGTTTCCAGTGGATATACCAAGAGAAGCGCGGGGTGTCGTCGCGGTCGGTGGGATGAATGGCGGGGAGCTTCAGACTGTCGAGCGGATGTTGGTCGAACCACTTCTGGGTAGCGAAGCAAGGGACGTGTGGGAGGAAGAATCCGGCAGCGCAGAAGAATGGTTTGTCGTCTTTTTTGGCTGCTTGCTTATCGAGGAAGTCGACGGCCCAAGTGGCGATCTTGTGATCGCCCTTGTCTTCGTCCTTGTGAGGAAAGAGGCCCCAGTCGACGAGTTTGTGGGGCGAGGGAGTATTTTTGACGAGGCGTTCTTTGGGGAATGGAGCGCCGGTGGCTCTGGGTCCTGTTTCATGCCATTCGAGGTGCTTGCCTTTTGTTTGTTTGCCATATCCTCCGTGGAAGATTTTTCCAGCCATTGCGGTGTGGTAGCCATTGTTGGCGAGGTGTTGCGCTAGGGAGGCGTGATTTTGATACTCGGGAACTTGCCGGAAAAATGGTTGGAGTCCGTAGATGCCGGTGGAGTCGGGACGAAGACCGAGCATGAGGGAACAGCGGGAGGGGTTGCAAAGGGGCGACTGGCAATGGGCGTTGTTGAAGAGGGTTCCACTCTTGGCGAGCGCATCGATATGGGGAGTTTTTGAATTCGGATGGCCGTTCAGGCAGCCAATCCAGTCGTTTTGGTCATCGATGGCGATAAAGAGGACGTTGGGTTTTTTGGCTCCTTGAAGGAGCGAAACGGAAAGGAAGAAGAGAAGGAATTTTCGAAGCATAATTTGGAGAAGTTGACAGATTGAGAATCGAGATAAAGAGAGAAGATCGATTTTGGATTGAGCTTTGTTGAAGGGTGCTTGGATGCATCCAATAATTGGTTGAAGGAGGAGGAGCCGCGATGGCGCAGCTCCTCTTCAAATCACCTCGCCATTTACTTGAGATAGAGCACGCGACTGGCGACTTCGGCTTTCTTGTTGTTGACCCAGGAGGCGGTGAGTTTTGAGGCGTCGAACTTGTATCCGGGTTTGCTGTCTTGCAGGACGACGACGGTATTCAGGATCAGATTGGCTAGGATGTGGTTCTCGGTGGCGTTGAGGATCTCGGTGAGAACAGGGCGGGGATCCTGCTGTCCGGTCAGGCCGAGAAACTCCGCAGCGCGGGTTCGCACGAGTGGTTCGGCATCGTCTGCGGCGAGTTTTTTAGCCTGTTCGTAAAAGGGAGCAGCCTGCTTTCCAAAGGTGCTGCAAACGATGAGTCCCCAGTAGCGTTCCCATGAATTTTTTGAATCGAGGGCTGTGGCAATTCCCTCTTTGGCCTCTTCGAAACTTTTTAGGCTGAGGTCTGCGGTTTCGATGAGTTTGGTGATCTCTGATTTGTGTTTCTGACCAAAGGCAACAGGGTTGTCGGTAGCTGTTTTGAGAAAGACCGGCTCAGGATAGAAGCTAAGGTCGGGCATGCCCTTGATCCTCTTTTGAAGGAGATCGCGGAGCTCAAGGAGCGTTTTTTGATGAGCCGGATCACTGGCGAGGTTCTTGACTTCGTCGGGATCGGATGAGAGGTCGTAGAGCGTTTCGGCTGGCCGGGTTCTGAAAAACTGTTCTTGGGCTGCGTTGAGTTTTCCGGAGAGATAGAGTTTGCGCCATTGCGCGAAGGGCGTCTGTTTGTAGCGGTATTCGTTGTAGAGCCCGTCAAAGTTAAATGGTTGATAATTGCGGGAGTAGCGGAACTTCCCTTTTCGCAAAGTACGAACGAGGTCGTATTTCTCGTCGAAGCGATCGGCGTATCCAAAAGATTGGTCGCGCTTGTTGAGTTCTTCAAGTGTAACCCCTTTGCCCAGGAAGGGTTTGCCATCGATGGCGTCAGGAATCTCGATCCCGGCGAGATTGAGCACGGTGGCGGAGAGATCAACGAATTCGACGAAGCCATCGACGCGGGTTCTCGCGGGCGAGGGTGCAAGGTGCTGCCAGTTTTTGGGAACGGAGACGACCATGGGCACGCGCAGCCCGCTTTCGTTGGCGTAGCCTTTGCTGCCGGGCATCACGCCGCCGTGATCGCCGTAGTAGAAGATGAAGGTGTCATCGAGGAGCCCATCTATTTCGAGTTTTTTAAGGAAAGCTCCAATCTGTGCATCAACTGCCATGTGGCTGTCGAGATAGTGGGCGTAGGAGCGCCGAAAGACGGGCGTGTCCGGATGGTAGGCGGCGAGTTTAACTTTGGCGGGGTCGGTCTTGAGTTGGAACTTCAACGGATCGCCGAAGGTTTTGCCCTCGTGAGTCGTACTGAAGTTTTGCACGTGGAAGAATGGCTGCCCGGGCTTTCGGTTTTTGTAGTTCGCCTTGCGGGATGAGGCATCCCAGACGTCTTTCTTATCCGCCGGATGGAAGTTATAGTCTTCTTTGGAATTATTGGTGGTGTGGTAGCCGTTCTTACGGAGATACCATGGGAACATCTTGAGTCCCTCGGGCATGGCGACGGTTGCTTGTTTGCGATGGTATTGCGCGCCGAGACGGGGGGCGTAGCAACCGGAAATGATGGTGCTGCGGGCGACAGAACAAACAGGAGCGCAGGAAAAGGCGTTGTTAAATGTAATGCCGACTCTGGCTAGGCGTTCGATACAGGGCATAGGTGCGCCGCCTTCGTTGTAGAGGCGAAGCCACTTGGCGGAATTGTCCTCAGAAACAATCCAGACAATGTTGGGTTTGCCCTGTTTTGCTTCGGCCCCGAGTGGGACGAGGCAGGCGAGGAGAAGGAGGAATCTGGTGATCTTCATAGGTCGTGGGAAAAGCTGACCTATGATACCTCCTTTCGAGAAGGATTATTTCCCCTTAATGTCGTCGAGGCTGAACGATCGGTTGGGGGAACGAGATGGCCATGCTGCTTGGGCCTCTTAGTTCCATTATCTTCTTAGTTTGGTCGCCATGGGCTACCTCAGATTTCCCAGTCGTTGACAAGGTCGTCAAAATTCAGAAGCTCCTCACACATGAGAACGCTTGCGATTGGAGATATTCACGGATGTTTGGACGTGTTGAAATTGGTTTGGAAGACGATTGATCCGCAGCCCGAGGATCAGATTATCTTCATGGGTGATTACGTTGACCGTGGTCCTGATTCAAAGGGCGTGATTGATTATCTCATTGGGTTAGAGAAGAAATTTAACATCGTCTTCCTCACCGGGAATCATGAGGAAAAATTCTTCCTCTCGCACATCGATAAGACAGACCTTGCGCATTGGCTGGATGTCTGGGGTGGTGGAGCAACGCTCGATTCCTACGGTGGCTCGACCGATGACGTTCCTCAATCGCATTGGGATTTCCTGAAGCGCAATAAGCCCTACTTTGAAACCGACACGCACATCTTTGTGCATGCCAATCTCGAACCCAATACCCCGGTGGATGAGCAGTTGCCCTTCACCATCATTCACAAGAAATTTGGCACGCCTGAACCGCATTGTTCCGGCAAGGTGATGATCTGTGGACACACCGCCCAGAAGGGGCACGTCCCGCTTAATCTCGGCCACGCCGTCTGTATCGACACCGACCCCGGCCGCGGCGGTTGGCTAACTTGCATGCACGTCGAGACCGGCAAGATCTGGCAAGCCAACCTCGATGGAGAGGTGCGAGAAGGCCAGACGTCGTAGAGGACGATGGAGAGTGGGGGAAATGCTCTTGGGTGCCTCCAGTCCCGCTTCCCCCAAACCACGCCTTAACGGCCACTCTCCATGCTTGCTAGGATAGAATCCCCTTGATCACCTTCGCCTTTTCCACACCAGTGAGTTTCATGTCGAGGCCCTGGAAGGGGTAGCTGAAGCGGTCGTGGTGGAGGCCGAGTTGGTGGAGCATGGTGGCGTGGAGGTCGCGGACGTGGGCGACATCCTTGACGGCGTTGTAGCCGAGTTCGTCGGTTTCGCCGTAGCTGGTGCCGCCTTTGACGCCACCTCCGGCCATCCACATTGAGAAGCCTTTGATGTGGTGATCGCGTCCCGCTCCGCCTTTGCCCTGGAACATAGGGGTGCGTCCGAATTCGCCGCCCCAGATGACGAGAGTGTCTTCAAGCATGCCGCGTTCCTTGAGGTCGGTGAGGAGCGCCCAAGTGGGACGGTCGGTCAGGCCACAGCAGATGCCCATGTATTTTTCAAGTCCGCCGTGATGATCCCACCCGCGGTGGTAGAGTTGGATAAAGCGCACCCCGCGTTCAGCGAGACGGCGTGCGAGGAGGCAATTGGATGCGTAAGAACCATCACCGGGCTTTGCGCCGTAGAGGTCGAGAACTCGCTGGGGTTCTTTGGAAATGTCCATGAGGCCCGGGACGGATGTCTGCATACGGAAGGCCATTTCATAGGCCGCGATGCGGGTGTCGATTTCGGGATTCACGACGAGCTTGTTGCGTTTGCGGTCGAGCTTGTTGATCGCTTCGACGAGGGCCGATTGCTGGGCCGAGCTGATACCTGTGGGATTGCTAACGTAGTGAACGGGATCTCCGGCGGAGTTGAATTCGACTCCTTGATGGCGGCTGGGGAGAAAGCCCGCTGACCATTGGCGAGAAGCGATGGGTTGGGGATTGCGTCCGCCGACGCTGGTGAGGACGACGAAGCCGGGGAGGTCCTGGGTTTCCGAGCCGAGGCCGTAGGTGATCCAGGAACCCATTGAGGGCCGACCGCTGATTGCGGTGCCGGTGTTCATGAAAGTGTGCGCCGGGTCGTGGTTGATTTGCTCGGTGACCATGGAACGAACGATCGCAATATCGTCCGCGAGTTTGGCGGTGTGCGGAAGGAAGTCGCTGATGACCTGTCCGCTCTGGCCATACTTGTTGAACTTGGTGAGGTGGCCTTGGATTTTGAGTTTTTGTCCCTGAAGCTGCGCGATGGGTTGTCCTTTGGTGAAGGAAGTCGGCATGGCCTTGCCGTTGAGCTTATCGAGCTGGGGTTTGTAGTCGAAGGTCTCAAGGTGTGATGGTCCACCGGACATGCAGAGGAAGATGACTCGTTTGGCCTTGGCCGCGAAGTGCGGCAGGCTGTTCAGTGGAGCGGCTGTGGCTTGATCGCTGAGCAAGCTGGCGAGAGCGGCGGAGCCAAGGCTGAGTCCGGTTTGTCCCAGGAAAGTGCGTCGTGTTTGATCGATCATCTTAGTTGCGCGTGATGGTTTCGTTGAGATTGAGAAGAGCGCGTGCTACGGCGGTCCAGGAGGCGAGCTCGGTGGCATCAACGTCATTCGGCCTCGGTGCTTGCCCGACATCGAGCACGGTCTCTGCGAATTTGGGATTCTTCTGGGAATCCTCGTAAGTTGCTTTCAAAAGTCCGGCCATGACGGCGCGTTCTTCCGCGTCGGGCAGACGCGAAAGAACGAGTTGATACGCGAAGTCGAGCCGTGAACTGGTGGCGGCATCGCTTTCCTTCATGATGCGATAAGCCAGCGCACGGGCGGCTTCGATAAAAGTGGGATCATTGAGTAAAACAAGTGCAGCCGTTGGGGTGTTTGAACGCGGTCGTTCGGCAGTGCATTCTTCGCGGCTCGGGGCGTCCATGGCCTTGAGCATGGGATGGAGGAACTGGCGTTGCCAGTGGACGTAAACGCCGCGACGCCATTGTTTGGGGTCGGTGTGGTGTTTGTATTTCCGGGTGGGGAAGTTGAGGTGGCGATAATAGCCGGTCGGCTGGTAGGGCTTGGCGCTGGATCCGCCGAGGTCGTCGATGAGGAGTTGGCTCAGTGCGAGGGCATTGTCGCGGATGACTTCGGCCGGGAGGCGGTAACGTGACTGTCGGGCGAGGAGCTGGTTGTAGGGATCGCGCTCCATGAGTTCGGGCGGGCAGAGTGAGGACTGGCGGTAGGCCCGGCTTGTGACGAGGAGACGGACGAGGGCTTTGACGTTCCACCCACTCTCGTAAAAGGCAACTGCTAGGTTGTCGAGAAGCGGTCCATTGGAAGGAGGCTCGCCTTGGCCGCCGAAGTCGGAAAGTGAGCGGGAAATTCCCGAGCCGAAGTAGAGATACCAAAAGCGATTGGCGAATACACGCGCGGTTAATCCTCCGCTGCCGTTCTTGGGATCGGTGAGCCAGTTGGCGAGATCGAGACGGGTGGCGTGTTTTGCCTTGGAGACCTTGCCGAGGAATTCGGGCACGGCGGCGGTGACAATGGGACCGCTGTCGTCCTGCCAATTGCCACGGGGAAGGATTCGCATTTCCCGGTGAGGCTTGGCGGAGGTGATCATGGTCCAGCGGCCACCTTTTTCGATGGCCTTCTTTTCGGTGAGAAGCCTGGTCCATTTGACTTTTTTGGAGGAGGAGACGATCTGCTCGAATGACTTTTCAAGCTGAGTGAGCTTGTTGTCGTCGTCGGGCTTGCGCTTTTTGTTTGCTCTGAGTTTGGCGATCTCGGCGTCTTTTCTAAGAGTGTTTATGACTTCTCCGCCGCCGATAAGAGCGCCCATCTCTTTCTCGATGCGAGCGAGCTTTGTTTCGTCTTCGTCAGAGTAGAATTTCATTTCGGGCGGACGGCTTGTGGGGAGGGAATTGCCATTAAAGCCGGTGTCGTGCAGGTCGGAAAAGAATGCGGCCATGGCGTAATGGTCTTTGATCGTGTAGGGGTCGTATTTGTGGTCGTGGCACTGCGCACAACCGACGGTAGCGCCCATCCAGACGGCTGAAACGTTGCGCACGCGGTCGGCGGCGTAAATGGCATCGTATTCTTTTTTCTGCAGACCGCCCTCGTGGGTGGTTTGCAGGAGACGGTTGTAACCCGAGGCAACTTTTTGCCACTTGCCGGGATTTTTCAAGAGGTCGCCAGCGAGTTGTTCGCGCGTGAATTGGTCGAAGGGAAGGTTTTTATTGAAGGCGCGGATGACGTAGTCGCGGTAGGGCGAGATGTTGTGATCCTGATCGCCGTGATAGCCCACGGTGTCGGCGTAGCGAACAAGGTCGAGCCAATACATTGCCATGCGTTCGCCGAAGTGTGGCGAGGCAAGGAGTTCATCGACGACTTTTTCAAGACTCTTCTCTCCGCTGACGAAGGCATCGACTTCTTGAGGTGTGGGAGGAAGTCCGGTGAGGTCGAAATAGAGACGTCGAATCAGGGTGATGGGATCGGCGTCGGGCGAGGGCTTGAGACCTTCGGTGCCGAGTTTATGAAAGACGAATCGGTCGATCCAGTTTTCAGGCCAGTCGGTTTGGTCGATTTTGGGGACGGAATTTTTGACGGGCGGAGTGTAGGCCCAGGGTGCCGAGTATTTTGCGCCTTCGGCAATCCAGCGGGTGAGAAGTTTGATTTCCTCGGGCTTGAGTGACTTGTGGGATTTCTCCGGCGGCATTGGATCGTCCTTGTCGTTGATGCGAAGGATGAATTCGCTGTCCTCCGGCTTGCCAGGCACAATCGCGGCATAGCCCCCGAGGTCGGAGAAAGCGCCATCTTTACTATCAGGAATATCGAGACGAAGATCGGCTTCGCGTTCATGCGAATCCGGGCCGTGGCAAAAGAAGCACTTGTCTGAGAGGATGGGACGAATGTCGGTATTGAAATCAATGTGCTTCTCGGCCCAGGAGATTTGGACGAGAGCGAGGAAAAAGAGGGTGTTCTTCAGCATCGGAGAGGCGAGTCTAGAAAAAATGAGCGGCTCGCCCACTCAGAAAATGCAGATAAATTGGGGAATTCCGGGCTTTCCTTTTTGAGTCATGAATCTTTTCTTCGTTTCTTGTGATGAAGTATTTAGTTCTCTTTTTTCTAGTGGCGTTGACTTTTTTGGCTGGAGCCAAGAACAATCAGCCCAACATTGTCTTTTTCTTTACTGATGATCAGACGGTCAGCACGCTCGGGTGTTACGGTAACAAGGTTGTGAAGACCCCGAACATTGACGGATTGGCGAAGAGAGGAGTGCGTTTTGAGCAGGCTTTTGTGAGCCATCCCATCTGCTGGGCGAGCCGGGCCTCGATTCTTTCCGGTCTGTCGGCGCGGAGCTATCGCGCTCCCGGAAATGAAGAGCAGGCAAGAGGGGAAGTGATGGAGAAGCTATACACCGATCTTCTTCGCGAGCAGAATTATCGCACCGGGCATATTGGGAAGTGGCACACCAAGGCTCCGAGGGGCTGGAGGAAGGAGGATCACTTTGATGTCTGTGAAGTCATCGGGCGGAATCCCTTTTACAAGAGAATGCCTGACGGCACTTTACGTCATGAGACAGAGTTGATCGTCGATAAAGGAATCGATTTTTTGAGATCCCAGCCCAAGGGAAAACCCTTCGCGCTCAATATGTGGTTCAATGCATGTCATGCCGAAGATGGTGATCGTCGCCCGGGGATCGGGCATTTTGCCTGGCCCCGTGCGGTGGACGGGATGTACGATGATACTTACATTGAGCAGCCCCGCCTCAACAAGCCCGAGATCTTTGACCGGTTGCCGGATTTTTTACAAACGAGTATCACGCGGGAGCGCTATTTCTGGCGGTGGAATACTCCCAAGAAATACGAGACCAACATGCGGGCCTATTACCGAATGGTGAGTGGCATCGACGGCGCGATCGGTCGTTTTCTCAAGGCGCTCGAGCAAGCAGGATTGGCTAATAACACCATCGTGGTTTACTCCGCGGATAATGGTTATCACATGGCCAATCGGGGCTTGTCAGGGAAGTGGTCACACTTTGAGGAGTCGATTCAAGTTCCTTTAATTATTGCTGACCCTCGGGTTAAGCCGGCTCAGCGAGGCAGGGTGAGCAAGTCGATGGCGCTCAACCTCGATTTGCCCGCGACCTTTCTCGACTGGGCTGGAATTGAGGTGCCTGAGCGCTACGATGGCCGGAGCTTGAAGCCTTTGGTGAACGGCGGGGATTCATCTGACTGGCGGAGGGATACCTTCCACGAACACTTCGCGGTGCGGCATCGCATTCCGGCCTACGAGGGAGTGCGCAATGCCAACTACAAGTATGTTCGCTATGTCGATCACGATCATGAATTCCTCCATGACTTGAAGAAGGATCCTGACGAGTTGATCAACCTGGCCAAGGATCCCAAGCATGCGGTGGTTCTCGGTGAGATGCGCAAGCGGACCGATGAATTAGTAGCGCAACAAGGTGGCTCGCTCGCCCCGCCGAAGCAGCCGTATATGGCGTCTACCGTACCTCATCCCGAAGCTTCGGCGGCGGTTACGGTGAGACCGGGACCGGATGGTTTTGCGCGGATCTTTAACGGTAAAAACCTCAACGGCTGGACTGGCGACCGGAAGTTTTGGTCGGTGAAAGACGGTGCGCTGACGGGAGTTTCCGATGGCTCGCTGAAGATGAATCGATTTATTACCTGGAACGCCACCACAATTCGAAACTTCGAATTGCAAGTAAAGGTCAAGGTCAGTGGACGCGGTAATAGCGGGATTCAGTATCGCGGGAAGATGCTTCCTAAAGTGGATCTCGATATCGTGTCAGGCTACCAATGCGATATTATGCCTAAGCCGGTCCACCAGAATGGCATGCTTTACGAAGAGCGCGGTCGTCGGATCCTGGCGCATACCGGTGAGAAAGTGATCGTAGATCCTGAGGGCCAACCCTGGGTGGTTGGAACGATGCCGGTGAAGGCCTTCCCGGCCGATGAGTGGCTCAACTACCGCGTTGTGGTGAAGGGGAATCATCACAAGCATTGGATCAATGGCTACAAAACTGCGGATCTTATCGATCTTGATCCAAATGGACGTGCGCTTGAGGGCGTGTTGGGATTCCAGGTGCATGTGGGACCTGCAATGAAGATTCAATTTAAAGACATCCGCATCAAACACTTTGCCGACGATCTCCCGCTTCGCACTATCGAGGATAGTCCGATTCCAGAGGAGGCCTACGGAGTTCGCCCGCAGGGCCAGCCGAAGAAAGGCTGGAAAGCACCGGTTCGCGGGAAGAGGTAGAGATCTCGGAGGAGCTGATATTTTTTGTGATTGTCGTTGCGAGGAATTTCAAGGCTCTCCAAGAAGGTGACACCCCTTGATAGAGAGCGCCGGTCTTGATAGGCCTCATCTGTTGGACTTTCCCAAGCTTGATCTCCCTAGGGCATCGCGTAAAAAAAGAGGCTGTTGTCTTCACGGGAAAACGTGTAATTTATCTCTGATGAAATCTGAAATTGATCGCCGTTGCTTCTTGCTCAGAGCGGCCGGGGCCACGCTGGCCTTGCCCGGGCTTTCTTCGCTGATGGCGAAAACTGCCGACTCGCTGGCCACGGTGCAGGCCACGCGGGGCGCGGGGATTGGTGCGAAGCGCTTTGTCGCGGTAGGAAACCTCCTCGGATTTCAGCAAAAGAGTTTTTTCCCGGAGACCACGGGCAAGGGGTATGAATCTACGACCTTGCTAAAGCCGCTGGAAGCGATGCGCGAAAATATGACAGTTTATCGCGGGCTCGATCATGGATTGAAAGGGGGACACTTTGCGGTGCACACTTTTCTCTCCGGAGTTCTCCATCACGAGGCGAAAAATCGTCAGGATGGTAATGTCACCATCGATCAATTTCTTGCCGAGGAGCTGGGCAACCAAACGCGCTTTCCTTCGTTGACGGTGGGATCGGAAGGCGGAATTCACGGCGGGTGTCAGCTTTCGTGGACTCGCTCGGGGGTGCGTGTGCCGCCGATCACAAATCCGGAAGAACTCTTCGATCGACTCTTCGCGACCGATTCACCGGAACGTCGGGCGCAGCGCGGAAAAGAGAACCAGTTGCAGAAGTCGATTCTCGACACCGTGAACGATGAAGCCATGGGCTTGTCAAAAAAGGTAAACAAGGAAGACCGCGAGAAGCTGGATGAGTATTTCACTTCAATTCGTGACGTGGAAAAGCAACTTGAGTTGCGCCGTCGTTGGTCGGACCAGCCGAAGCCGGACGCCCCATTTGACAAGCCGGCCAATGCTAACACGGTGAACGACCTCCCGATGCTCTATGAGTTGATCGCGCTGGCACTGCAGACGGACTCGACGAGAATTGCCACTTTGGAAATTGGCGGCTGCTTCTTGCCGCAACATCTTGGGATCGACAAGTCGTATCACGGGCTTTCCCACCATGGTAATAAGGAGGATGCGGTGAAACATCTCATTGCTCTTGAGACTTATCAGATTGAGCACTTTGCAAAATTCCTAAATCGCCTCTCCGGCGTGCAGGATGGTGAGCAGACTTTGCTCGATTCAACTTCGGTTTTGTTTGGTAGTGGAATTGGGAGTGGAAATTCCCACACCAACTCGGACCTGCCCATCGTGCTCGCCGGAGGTGGATATCGTCACGGCGAGTTGAAGAAAGTAGAGACCAAGGGCATCAGGAAAGTGCCGCTATGTAACCTCTATCTTGACATCGCACAGCGGATGGGTGTCGAAGCTGAATCCTTCGGAACCAGCACGGGAACCTATTCCTAGAGCCAACTCTCTTGGAAAGTTTTTAAAGATGGGAATGAAACGAATTTTCTTCGTGATGACTGCTGCCTGTGGATTGGCGGGGGCGGAGGAGAAGACTTCAAAGGAAGTCATCATCGATTTCCTAGAATACCATTGCTACGACTGTCACGATGATGCGTCGAAGAAAGGCGAGCGGGAATTTGAGAGTTTCAAGCTTCCGCTGGAGAGCGTCCAGGATTTGATTACGGCGCAAGAGATCATCGATCAAGTGACGCTCAAAGAAATGCCTCCAAAGAAAAAAGAGCAGCCTGAGGATAAGGAGCGCCTGGCTGTCATTCGCGCGCTGTGGGAAGAGATAGCTGCTGCGCGAGATCGTTTTGAGAGCAATGGCGGGCGAACCGTGATGCGTCGTCTATCGAACCGCGAGTATGAGAACACGATGGAGGTTTTATTTGGTCGGAGGGTTGATACGTTGGGCCTGACCTTGGATTTCCCAAAGGAGCAAACCAGCCGGCATATCGATACAATTGGCGAGAGTTTGGTGACCTCGGGGTTCTTGGTGAATCAGTATTTCCAGTCGGCCCAGAGATTGGTGGAGCATCGTCTCGGCAAACCCGAGATGAAGCCGAAGAAATGGCACTTCACGAAAAACTTCAAGCAATACGAGGAACTCTCAAATTCCCATCGGGCAGTCTTCAACTACGAGTTCCTCTGTCTCTATGAGCAGCCCAATACTGATACCCGCCAAGGCGGCTACGGGCACATCGAAGACTTCAAGGTGGGCGTGCCGGTTTCGGGATTTTATGAACTGGAGGTTAAGGCGCAGGCCTTGCATCGGGACACGCATTACGACCCCAAGATCTTCGGGATCGATTTTTCCGAGCCCTTCATACTTGGCGTGGTGCCGGGCGATGCCACCAAGGGGCACATTCATTACCCGCAGAGGATCGAGCCTCTCCTGGCCAAGGCCGTCGTGCCGGATGAGAAACCGGGGTGGATTAAGTTCAAGGTTTGGTTGGAGGTGGGGCAGACGCCTCGTTTCATTTTTCCGAATGGTCCCCACGAGTCGCGGGCATCCGTGATTACGATTAACGAGCGCTATAAGGACGAGTTCAAAAACCCCAAAGATGGTGTCAGTCGGACGACTCTCTTGCGAGAGGGGAAGCTTCCGCATATTCGAATCTCCGAAATCAAAGTGGAAGGTCCGCTCCCTGAAAAAGGCGGTAGCGCAGAAGAACGTGCGGTCTTTGGTAAGGATGGGTTTCAGGCACGCAAGGCTTTGGAGCAACTTGATCGCTTTGCCGAGCGGGCCTTTCGTCGCCCTATTAATGAGTCGGACCGAAAGCGCGTGCATGGCTTTTACAAAAAGCGAATGGGGGAAGGCGCGAGGCCTCGTCAGGCCGCGTTGGATTCGTTGAAGTTGATTCTCTGTTCGCCTTCGTTTTTCTATCTTAGTGAAATTACGCCGGAGGATGATCCTTCTCTGAAGCCTTACGATCTGGCGGCACGCTTGTCCTATGCGCTTTGGGCTATGCCGCCGGATGAGGTCTTACGGAAAGTGGCCGCTTCCGGTCGGCTGAATGAACCCTCGGTCTTGCGAGAGCAGATTGATCGCCTGCTGGAAGATCCGCGTTCCGAAGGCTTCGTGAACAGCTTTCTCGATGGCTGGCTGAATCTTCGTGATCTGGGCAACATGCCGCCGCCACGTCGTTCGGCTCGGAGGTATTATTCCGAAGATCTTCCAAGTTCGATGAAGGCCGAAGTGCGCATGTTCTTCAGTCATATCTTACATGGAAATGCTCCCGTCGCAGAGTTGCTCGATGCGGACTACACCTTCGTCGATAAGTATCTCGCAAAGCACTACAAGCTGCCCGATGCCGAGCGGCTCCGCTTGAAAGATGGTTTCCAAAAAGTTGAACTTAAAGGAAAGCGTCAACGCGGAGGCATCTTGGGAATGGCCGCAGTCCATACCGTGAGTTCGAATGGCGTGGAGACCTCGCCGGTCACGCGAGGGGTGTTTGTTTCGGAAAATATTCTGGGGGTCATTCCTCCGCCTCCGCCGGATGAAGTTCCGGCCATCGAGCCGGATGTGCGCGGGGCGAAAACGCGTCGTGAGATTCTCGCCAAACATAGCAACTCAAAAACCTGCGCTGAGTGTCATCGTAAGATTGATCCGTTGGGATTTGGCATGGAAAGCTTCGATCCGATTGGCCGTTGGCGGGATAAGTATCCGCAAGTGAACAAGAAGACCAAGGCCTTGAAGGTCGACTCCAGTGGCGAGATGCCTTCAGGCGAGAAGTATGCCGGCTTTGAAGAATTGCGGAAGATCCTCGTCGAGACCCGCACCGAAATGTTTACCCGTCATTTGATTTCCACTGTGCTAACGCATGCCACGGGTCGACATATGGAAGCCGTTGATAAATACGAGATTCAGGACATTCAAAAGAAGGTCAAGGACGCCAAGGGTGGATTGCGAACCCTCGTGATCGAGTGCCTCGTTAGTGATATTTTTCGGTCGCGATAGTCGCTTGGCGACGCTTTTGAACCGCCAAGCCAAAGTTGGTATGGCGGGTCCAATCTGCCGCCACTTTCCAGCTCAACGCTGGTGCTTGATTAAGTTGGTTAGAGGGGCAGAGAGGATGCCGGGTGCCCCGTCGCGGAGAAATTTGCCCATTCCGGAAAAGCGCCAGGTCATCGCGGTGATAAATCCGACGGCCATCATGAGCAGGGCGTTTTCCGAGGGCGTGAACGATGACGAGTTGCCCGAGAGTGCAGGCCAAAGCGGGCCAAGCTAGCATAACGAGAGAGAAGATATTGGCCGTAGCAAAGAAAGCGATGGTGAGCCAAACGGCGAGTGGAGCGATTTGACCGTAGACTTCAAGGATGGGTGACGCGGAGGCGGAGGAATTTTTGGGGGCCGGAGTTTAGGGCGCTGACGGTGTAGGTGAGGGTGCCGTCATCGTTTTCGATGGGACTGCCGATGGTTTGGGTGTGGGCGGGGCCGCTGTTCCAGGTGATGAGGTCGGCGGAGACTTCGACAAGGTAGTCGAGCGGGTTGGAGCCCTGGCGGATGCGAAAGCTGAGAGTGCCTTTGTCATCGATGATGCTGAGTGTTGGTAAAGCGGCTTCGGGATCTCCTGCGGCGAGAAGATCGACACCAAGGGCGTAGGCGAGGAGATTGGAGAGAGACGAGTCATCGTAGGAAGCGTTGGGATCGGTCTCTCCTTCGCTGGCCATCCAGTAGCCGAAGGGGTCGTCGGATTCATCCACCCCCGGAGTGCCGGTGGGATCAAAGCTGGCACGCCAGTTGGCGGCGAGGGTGTGGTTGGGGACGGAGGAGGGATCGAGGAGGGTGAGGGAATTTCCGTTTCCGTCGGGTGAAGTTGGCCACGGTGCTTCGTCGAGGTAGGTGAAGTCGCGAATGGTGTCGCCGGCTCCGAATGAGAGTTTTACGCGGTCGGAGTTGTTGCTGAGTTTGTCGGTTGGGTCCCATTCTCCGGCGATGAGATGGCCGGTGCCGTAGCGCAATTCGAAGGCAGTGATGCTGCGAACGACGAGGATGATTTCGCCTGGGGCGAGAGTAAATTGGCTGGCGTTGAGGAAGTCAAAGTCGACGCCTTTGGTAAAGCGAATATCTCGGAGGTCGAGAGTGGTTGTGCCGACGTTTTTGAGTTCGATGTACTCGAAGAAATCATCATCTTCGAAGCCTGCGGTGATTTCAGCAGGAGTGGGGTCGGTGGGATGATACATCACCTCAGTGATGACAAGGCCTGCGAGGTAGTCTGAGAGATCGGGCAGAGTGGTGGTGAATTCGATAGGCGCCGACCAATGACCCCAGCGACCGGTGTTGTCTTGATGACGGACGCGGGCGCGGTAGGTTGAGTCGGAACGAACGGCTATGGTGGGAATGGAGATGGTGTTTGAGAAGGGAGTGATTTCTTCGGACTCCCAGGAGGCTTCGATTTCCAATACGGAGGGATCATCGAGAGAAGCGAGTCGCCATTCCATAGCTCCGAAAGTTCCGCTGCCCTGAGGGTCAGAGAAGGCGGTGCTTTTGAAGGACAGGCCATTGGTGGGGAAGCCGGCGGTGCCAGCGTATGTGAGAACGGGCGTGTTGGGAATAAGTGCGCCTTCGCCCTTGTCGCCTTGGAGGAAGTCGAGGAAGGCGTCGCGGCCTTGGGTGCCGGAGAGTCCGTTGTCGTTGGCTTGCGAAAGGACGGAGCCGTTGCCGCCGGGCCAACTGCCGCCGGTGAAGGCGAAGTTTTTCATGTCTTGGACGTAGTTGGCGAGCGAGGTGATGCCAGGGCCGCCGAGGTGATTGTAGTTTCCGGCGTCGGAGGGCGCGCCTTTCCAGCGGTCGAAGTCGGCTGCGGCGAGAGGCGCGATGATGGCGGCGGTTTCATCGATGATTTGGTGGATCTGATCTTCCTGCCAGAGGAGGTCGCGGACTTCTCGGACGGCATTGTAGTAGGCGGGCCAGAGAGTTGGGTTGGTTGAGTTGTCACTTCCGCCGCCCGAGGCATCGAAGAGGGTATTGTAAACGACATCGTGGCCGCTGTTGTAAGTTGGTCCCCAGCTGGAGTCGGTGTCCCACGGAAGAATCCATAGCTTTCCCTTGTTGTTATTGGCAGGAAGGTAGTCGGGCTCGAAATAGTAGACCATGTTCTTGTTCGCGCTGGGCCAGTAGTCGTAGTGACGGGTGGCTTGTACGAGGGCATGGAAGGTGTTGTATTTCTCAAGGTTGACGTGCGCGTCGATGTAGGCGGGCGTGTCGTTGCCATCGAGATTCTGTTCGACGGTATTGTGGTCGCTCCCGTCGGAGGGGGCGAATTTGGATTGATAGCGTTGTTGTTTTTTCCAGCCGCTGGTTTGGTTGATGAGCTTGTAGAGATTTCCTTTTTCCATGTCGTGTTCTTCGAGGAATCGCACGTCGTATGTTTCGGAAACGAAGTAGGTTCCGTGATAATCTCCGCGCCATTGGTCGGGTGCCTCGGCAGCGTCATCGATGACGCGCCATTGGATATAGAGCGGATGGGCGGCGGGGATACCGATCTTTTGGAAGAGCTTGTAGTTGACTGCTTCGTTGAGCCCGAAGGTCATAGTGCTACGATTGCTGTTGCCTTTGCCGAGAGTCATGGTGCGCCAGGGTTGGGAGAATTTGTTGCCGTTTTGATCGCGCGCTTCGAGAAAGTCGCCGTTGTTAAAGCGGATGCGCATCGAGCGTTTTCCGGCACCTTGATAACGTCCGTTGGCTCCGCGAAGACGGAAGCGGATGTTGTCGTATACCTTGCCATCGTAAACGATGGTGGCGTTCCAATTGTAGAGGAAGCGGGCGTCCGTTCCTTGATTGATTTGATCGCTACCATTGTAGGCGATGGCTTCGGCGTAGTCTTCGCTGCGGGTGAGGAGATGGTAGACCGGCAGACTGTTGGTCATGGTTTCGGAATCGATGCCCCGGTAGGCGGGAATGCCGTTGTAGACGAAGTAGGCAAAGTTGAGCGCGGCATCGTCGGAATAGGGGACGCGCGCGGAGGCTCCAATGTCATCGGTCACGGTGATGCGGTAGCGAACGAGACTGCGGTGGGGAGCAGCGGGGAGAGTGACGGAATAAAGGTCGTCTCCGGCGAGAGCGTCGCCACCTATTCCGTCGTCGAGCATGGGGAAAGTGGCCCATCCGGACTCGAAGGCAGGATTGTCGGGACGGTCGAGCGAAGTATTGATGTTGTTGTTGACGATGGGGAGAGGAAGTTTCGCCGGGACGTAGGCTCCGGGAGCTATGACGAGGTATTCCAGGCTCACTGAGGCGACTCCTTCGGGGTCGGTGACGCGCGCGGTGATGAGAACGGGATCTGAGGATGTGGGCTCTTCGGGAAGATGATCGACTTTACGAATGTTAGGAGCGGCATTGTTGGCGAAGGCGATGTTGGGTGCGCCTGGGCTGGGTTGGGCGAGGGCGTCGTCTTGGCCGGGGCGCACGACTTCGATATCAAATCCGAGATCGCTGCTGTCGGTGGCGGCATTGAAAAGGTGGACGGCAATGGTGTTGCTTCCTTCGTTGAGGAAGGTCCCGGCGTTGAGGACGAGCTTCTCTTCGAAGGCTCCCTCGGTGCCAGTGCTGGTGGCAGTGTCATCGATAGTGGGATCTTCATTGGTATCGAAACGGCGACGTTCAATTTCGACTCCGTTGATCCAAACCACGAAACCATCGTCGGCGGTGAAGTTGAGGAGAAGTTGGGAAGGGATTTCGCCGGGAGCGATGGTGAAAGTATTGCGGAGAAAGACGCTGTTGAAGTTGAAGCGCATGTCCGAGACGGTGGTATTCAGAGTGACGCCGTTGACCACGCCGTATCCGATTGGAGTTTGGGAAACTGGAGTCCAGGTGCCGTCTTCGGTGAAGCTTGCTTCGCGCCAATTGGAAGTCGGATTGGATGCTTCCGTGCCTCCGGGTCGCCAGCTCCAGTTGGAATCGGAGTATGGAAGAAGAGTGGCTTCGGGAAGGGAAACCTGGGGAAGGGAGGCGCGCCATGAGCTGCCGAGTTCGTTGTCGAGGGCGGGATTGATGAGTTCCATGGAAGCGCCCCCTCCATCGGAGGTGACGGGCCAGGGAAAGCCGACCTTATAATCGACTTCATCGACGACGGTGTCGCTCGCATCGCGAAGGCGAAGGGTTTCTCCACTTGAGTTGAGGTTGCCGGTGAAAGGTCCGATGGCGCTTGCACCGAGTGTTGAGAGGAGGGTTGCGGGATCTTCCGCGATGACGAGGTAGCCGCCGGAGGGAATGGAAGTTCCGCCGGGGAAAGTGAAATCGACCGCGCCGCTGAGACGCCATCCGCCGAGATTTTTCTCTGAAGCCGATGGGTTGTGGAGTTCGATAAATTCCTGCGGGATGTGGTTGAAGGGCGGGTTGGCGTGGATCTCATTGATGACGATATCCTCCGAGGGTTCGAGGACGCGGAGGGAGAAGCTTTGCTCGAAGAAGAGTCCGCCTTGATCGGTGGTGCGAATGCGGACGGCAAAGAGATTGCCGATCTGTCCGGAAAAGTTGGAAGCGGCTCGGAGTTGGTTTCCGACGATGGAGAACAGGTTGTTGTCGGAGCTGCCGCTACCGGGAACGAGAGTGTAAGTGTGGGTGTCTTCGTCGTTGGGATCTTCGGTGATCAAGGTCGCGAGGTATCCGCCGTTGGTGACGGCGCCCGAGATGTCGAGGGAAGTCAGATTGAGCGAAGTTGGAGCGGTGGGGGCATTGTTGACGGCGATGGTGATGGTGGCGGGAGGGGAATCGTATTTTCCGTCGTTGGCTTTGAAGGTGAATGAGTCTGCGCCCGAAAATGCAACTTGGGCGGTGTAAGTGAGATTGGGGGGCGTGCCGGACAAGATTCCGCCAGAAGGTGGGGAGACTTCAGAGAAAGTGAGGGTCGGATTTGGGTGGGTGTTTGGATCGGAACCGGTAAGCGTGATCGCGAGAGGATTAGTTTCGACCGTTTGCAAGGACTGCGGATTGCCGACCGGGATGCCGGGATCGACGTCGATATCGACGGTGCCGCTGCGGACGTCTCCTGGGGAATCGCTGTCCCAGACTTTCAGGGTGTAGGTGAAGGTTTGCGCGGCGCCGCCGGTGTCACCGATGGTGGTGTTGGTATTTCCGATTGCGGAAGAAGAGGTGTGAATGATGGCGTTGGCATTGTCGCGGATTTCCACGCTCAAAGTGCCGGTGACATTGGTGTCGTCGATGCTCCACGAGAGCGTGGCGGATTCTCCTTCTTGGCGGGTGGCGTGGGTGCTGGCGAAGGAGGTGATGAGCGGGCCATTGCCGGGGAGGTTGTCAGGTCCGGCAGCGAAACTTGAAGTGACTTCGGCTGAGGTGAGTTCGCCACTCCAAACGCGGAATTCATCGACAGTGCCGCGCATGCCGGGATCGCCCCAACTTGTGGCTCCAATTGCTTCGAAGGTGGTGGTGACATTTGAGAGGTCGTTGGTGTTGACGTTGGTGAGCTTTTGCACGCCGTCGACCCAGGTGTTGAGATTACCATCGGATGACACGCTGATCACGAGGTGGTGTTCTTCGTTTTGGGAGATTTGCTCGCCGAGGAGCTTGGCACCATCGCGATCAACTCCGCTTTGTTCGCCGTTTCCACGGGAATGGGTATAGGCGATTTCTAGACCGGCGGCACTCGTGCCGAATTGAAAGAGCTTTCCCCAGGTGCCGGTGCCGGTGTCGGTATACCAGGATTCAATGGTGACACCGGTCGCTCCAAAATTTCCGCCGATGTCGATGGGCGAGGAAAAGCTCATGCGATTTGCCGTTGTGCTACTTCCTGCTCCGGAGAGTGAGAGGTTGCCTCCGCTGATACTGGCGCCGCCTTGCAGGACGCCGCTGACGCCGCCGATAGAGTCGTTGGTATTTCCGTCAAATGACCAGCGATGAGAAAGGGTCGCGCCTTTTAGCAGAGTCGGCAGGATCGCGAGGAGAGAAGTCAGTAGGAGTGATTTCATAAGTAAAATTTTGGAGAAAATAAAGCGCCGGATGGCCGCTGGGGGTCGTCCGGCGCTGGGGCGGGAAAAGGCTTTCGCGAATCAGGAGTGACTAGTTGTTGGTCACGTCCTGAATTCGATAGAAGAGCTTGGTTCCTATCGCCGCATTGTCAATAAAAGTGGAAATCTTCTCCGCGGCGAAAAAGCTGTCATCGACATCGATCCATTGCGGGGAATCGGCTGGAACGAGAGTCGGTGAGCTGTCGATGCGGTAGGTGTGTCCGGGGATGGACTTGAAGACCAGGGTCACTGCGCCGGTGGCGTTGTCCCGTGTGATGGAAGTGATGCTGAGCCCTTCGTCCCCAGCGAGGGAATCCGGGCCACGGGCGAAGCTATCGGCGACGTCGGTGCTGCTGAGGGTTCCTCTGTAAATTCGGAATTCGTTGACTGAACCGGCCATGGCGGCGTCACCCCAGGCGGAGGCTCCGACGCGTTCCCAGGTGGCGGGGATGTTTTTAAGATTTGCTCCGTTGCCAAGGGGAATGTCTGTATTCATGTGCACGCCATCAATCCAGGCATTGACTTCACCCGAGGGGGTGATAGTCAGGGCGAGGTGGTGTTCTTCATTGAGAGTTGGGCGGGTGCCATTGTTAAAGTTATCAATTTCCGTGTATTGAACACTGGAAATATCATCTGTTGATTGCTGCAGGTTGAAGATAAGGTTTGAGGCGCCCTGGCCTGGGACCTGTCCGTTGCCGAAGGCGAAGAGCTTGGCCCAGCCCCCACTACCGGTGTCGGTATACCAGGATTCGATGGAGACTCCGGAAGAGCCGAAGTTATTTCCGAGATCGATCAAGTTGGTGAAGCCAAAACTGTCGGCTTCGGGTCCGGTCTCGAGCCCGTCAAGGATGATTTGATTGCCGGTAAACTCAGGGTCACCAAAAAAGACGGCGGTATTGCCTCCGACGGAATCAACCAATGGATTATCTCCAGTGGTGAAGGACCAGCGGTGAGTCAGCTCTGTCCCCTCGAAGGGACCGGGGTCGTTGGCATCGATGGGTGAGGTCCCGTTGTCGATTTCGAAGTTGTCATCGTAGAAGTCCATGTCGGTGTCCTCAAGCGTTGGGTCGGTGCCGTGAGTGTTGACTTCAATGCCATCGTTGAGAGTGTCGCCATCGGTATCGATAAGAAGAGGGTCTGAGGAATGAATCTTCACCTCGGCTCCGTCGAGGAGGTCGTCGTCGTCGGTGTCCGTATCGGTAGGGTTAGTGGTGCGTTGGAATTCCTCCAAATCAAATAACCCATCGCCATCGAAGTCGCCCGTTCCTGCACCTGGTCCAGGGCCTGTGAGAGTTCCATTGAGTTGGGTAAGATCAGTGATGCCGATTTGGGCGAGCTCCCAGACATCCAGAATGCCGTCGCCATCGGAGTCGCCCAAATTGGGTAGGCCGTCTGGTCCGGCGTTGAAACTCTGCTCCACTTCGAAGGCCGTGAGTGCTCCGCTCCAGATGCGAAATTCATTCACCGAACCTGCCATGCCTGGATCGTTCCAGCTAGTGGCGCCAATGCCTTCGAAATCCGAGGTTACGTTGGTAAGGTCGTTGGTATCGGTATCGGTGAGTTTCTGAACGCCATCGACCCAGGTGTTGAGATTTCCGTCGGAGGTCACTGTGATGACTAGATGGTGTTCTTCGTTGAGGGGGATTTGCTCGCCGAAGAGCTTGGCACCATCGCGATCAATTCCGCTTTGTTCGCCGTTTCCACGGGAATGGGTATAGGCGATTTCCTGACCGACCGCATTGTTGCCGAATTGGAAAAGCTTTCCCCAGGTGCCAGTGCCCGTGTCAGTGTACCAGGATTCGATGGTGATACCGGTTGTTCCAAAGTTGACCCCGATTTCCAGCGGAGTAGTGAAGGCCATTTGGTTGGCGGCTGTGCCGGTGCCGAGGCCAGTGAGGGAGAGGCGCCCGGGATCGACGGTGGCTCCTCCAACGAGAATGCCGGTGTTGCCGCCAACAGAATCAGTGGTGTCGGTATCGAATGACCAACGATTAGTGAGAGTGGCGGCCTGGGTGCCGACGGTCAAGGAGAGGAAAAAGAGAACTTTGATCATATCGGTAGGGAAATGAGTAGAGAGAAAACCATAGGGGAGTAGAGAGAAAACCCTAGGAAGAAATGAATCATTTTGTCAAACTGGCTCAAGATCCGACATTGGTGCCTAAATTGCTTTATATGAATGTTTAAGGGTGGATATTCTTCGTGGGTGGTCGGGATGATTTGCGCCAATATTGGAATCATTTGCGCAAAAAAGAAACCCGCAACCTGATCGGAAGCGGGCTTGTGTTAGAACCTAAAACGCTACTTGCTCAGGCGCGACGGCGGCGGAGGGCAGCCAGTCCGCTGAGGAAGATGAAAGCCAACCCGCTGGGCTCGGGAACTACGTTGGGTCCAAGAGTATTGTTCAAAGCGACTTCCTGTCCGGTGAGTTCGCCGGACCAAATGCGGAATTCGTTCACGCTGCCGTTCATGCCTGGATCGTTCCAGCTGGTGGCGCCAATGCCCTCGAAAGCAGTGGTGATGTTTGAGAGGTCGTTGGTGTCAACATTGGTGAGCTTTTGGGCTCCATCAACCCAAGTGTTCATATTGCCGTCGGATGACACGCTGATCACGAGGTGATGTTCCTCGTCCAGGGAGACTTGTTCGCCGAAGAGCTTGGCACCATCGCGATCAACTCCGCTTTGTTCGCCGTTTCCACGGGCATGGGTGTAGGCCAATTCCTGACCGGGGGCACTTGTGCCGAATTGAAAGAGCTTTCCCCAAGTGCCAGTTCCGGAATCGGTATACCAAGACTCAATGGTGACTCCGGAAGCTCCGAAGTTGCCCCCGATGTCGATAGGATTGGTGAATCCCATGTGGTTAGCGTTAGTGTTAGTACCGAGGCCGGTAAGTTGAAGGGCGCCGGAGCTGACGGTGGCACCATTCTGAAGAGTTCCGGTATTTCCGCCGACGGAGTCGGTGGTATCGGTGTCGAAGGAGTAGCGGTGAGACAAGGTCGCAGCGCTTGCGGTCATGCAGCTAATCAGGGTGAGTAGAACTGTTGTTTTCATTTTTGGCTGGCTATTTGAAGGAGGCTGAAGGCGGATTTTTTGCTGGGGGATAATTTTGAGGAAATTCCGGAAGAATGTCAATTTTCTTGTCTCGGAAGAGATTCTTTTTAAGAAGCTGGTGCTGAGTTCTTTTCTGAAATCAAGTCATTAACCGAAAGAGTTTTTTTGCGCCAGGGAAGGAACCTATTGCGCAAGGTTGGGGGAGTGATGAAAGGGATTGCCGGGCAGATTCTTATCTTTTAACCGGCGATAGACTCCCGGGTTTCAAAGGTTGTTGAAGGTCGAGGATTATCAAGTTATGGGATTGAGCATGTGCGCATTTTGGAATTGGAAGAGAATTAGTGTCCTCTTGGTGGTTTTATTAATCGCGTCTTGCTCCGAGAATCAGAAATCGACTGTGGAGGAAGAACAACCGTCGGCTGATGCCACTTATCAAACGATGGTCGAGACCGAGGAGGTCATCGCGGAACTCGTGACGCCGATCAGGCGTTTACGAAGGGCGATCGAAAATCTTGATGTTACTCGGAATGCAAAACTCTTTGCTAAGAACGCCCGAGTAGTGGATCTGGGCCGTCGGGTGCAGGAAGAATCTAAAGAGGTTCTGAAGCTCCGCCATTTCTCTTGGGAGAATGAGAATGAAGAAGTGGAATTGCATTCCTTGGAGAGCGGTCTGTGGAATATGTTGTGGACGGAAGTGCATGCCTTTGAAGATGTGCGTTTGGGGGTTTTGTCTGGGAAGCTAAACCAAGGGGCTTTTTTCACTGAACTCAAACTGAGCGCGCGGGGAAAAACCTCGAGAGGAGAGCAGCGTTTTTGGAAGGGAAAGATGAAAGTGCGATGGGAGAAAGCAGAGAACGATTGGTTGATCTCACGCTTGGAATTCAAGTCTCTGAAATCACTGACCGCGTCCGAATCACTTTTCAGGGAAGTGCTGGATCGCGCGCTGACTTCGCATGCGGATTTGGCTAAGGCGCGGGAATCGATTCACGAACGATACATCCGCGAAGTCTTCTTAACGGGAGGAACGAAGTTTACCTATCCCAAAAACTATTGGGAATACATTACGAGTTGGGATTCCTTGGATCAACACACTTCAGTGTCGGTGGTCGATATCGACAATGACGGGTGGGATGATTTCTATGTTACCGCGCGTTGGGGGAAGAATCAACTTTGGCGGAACCGTGGCGATGGCACTTTCGAAGACATCGCAAGGAAGGTCGGACTCGATATCGATGGCGTGTGCAATTGTGCCTTGTTTGCGGATTTTGATAACGATGGCGACAAGGATGTCTTCATTGGTCGCAGCCTGGAGAGAGGGCGATACTACGTA
>Ga0160423_10000873_pt1 | contig 25213 bp, 13 predicted proteins | sample CRUFie14St8metaG_FD_108191 | JGI IMG/M metagenome (GOLD analysis project Ga0160423, IMG submission 108191) | Marine microbial communities from the Costa Rica Dome - CRUD Field 142mm St8 metaG | ecosystem: Environmental > Aquatic > Marine > Oceanic > Photic zone | place: Costa Rica: the Eastern...
CGGCAGCGGCCGAGACGACTTCTCCTATGTTTTGACGGGTCCCATCGACGATGTCATCAACCTTGAAAACCTCCGACCGAGCGTGAGCGTGAACGAGCCCGATGGCTATTCGTTTGCCACCACTGTCCGCATCACCGGACAGGCTTGGGACGGTGTAAAGTGGCCCTATGCCAACGACAACACGGCGCAACAAGCGCAGTTTGGGATGATCAAACGCGTTGAGATTCAACCGCCCGGTTCATCCGACTGGTTCTATGCCTCGGACACATCGGGTTCGAACGGTGATATCACCATGGAAACCCATCCGTTCAAAGACTGGGTTTACGAGTGGGACGGTGCGGCTCATCCAGAGGGTGAGGGTGACATCACCTTCCGTATTCGCTCCTACGATGGTTTGGACTATTCCCCCATTGAAGTTCGCCAGTACAAACTCAATCTCGTCGCCCCTTCGCTGCTGGTGGATGTCCCCACCTCAGGTAGCGAACATCGAACCGGCAAGGTGATGTTCCAAGGCACGGCTTCTGACCCCTATCAAGGAACGGCAGGCAGTGACGTGAAACAAATTTGGTTCTCCATCTCCGGGCCGGATGACTTCGCTCAGCAATTCTTCATCCAGGGGTCGACCAGTTGGTCGTACCAGTGGAACGTAGCTGAACTGCCCTCGGGCGAATATACGGCCACGGTCTGGGCTGCTGACAGCGACTTCTGCATCGGTGAAGCCGTGTTGGCCGACGGTTGCGTTGCCGAGACGCGAACGGTCAAGATCAACAACGACAACGTCCCGCCCAACCTCCAACTTTCTTGGATTGGAGCAGAAGACCAATCCTCGGGCGGTATTGACGGAGACACCGTGCGTGCATCCACGGACACCAAAATCATCGGTGTCGCTCGAGATATCGGTGGCTTTGTGACCCGTGTTGAAATTGAAATCACGGACCTTGCTAACGGTATTGTGCTCAACGACGGTCCCCTTCCCGTCACCAACTTTGCTGTTGACGGCTCATGGGAAGCGACATGGGATACATCGAAACTCGTTCACGACAGCGTCTACTCCGTTGCCGTCCGTGCCTATGACGGCGACGACTATTCCGAGTGGTCGGTCTGGCGCATGACCATCAACAACCCACTCGACGCCGAGAACATCGACCCGGTCTTCAACGAAACAGGCTGGGTCGGCACGTGGACCATTTTCTGCGACCAAAACTCGAATTCCTTCGATCGCTGCGGTGGCGGTGTGTCGTTTGACCTTGCTGAGTTCTTCAACGACCCCGACGGAACCGGTTCCCCGGGCGACGATCTTGAGTTCTACGTCTATGACGACGAAGAAACCATTGAAGACGACTTCTATGACGATTTCATCACCATCACTCCTCTGGGTGTGTTGACCTACGACCCCATGTCGTACATGGCACAAACCACCAGCGATATTCCCGAATGGTCCCTTAACGGCGTCGTCGTGTACGCCCAAGACGACCAAGAATCGAAGGCTTACTCGTTGAAGGTCAACTTCCTTGTCCGTGCTGTGTCGTTTACCGTGGAGCGAGCCGATAGCGGCGACATCACTGCAAATGACCCGGCTACCTTCCAAGGGGAAGGTCTTCCGGGCAGTTTGGTCATCGCACGGTTTGCTGAGGGCAACGCCAAACTCAACTCCACACGGGTGCTCTCCGACGGTTCATGGAGCATGGACCTGACGGCCGGCCAAATGAGCGGCGTTGAAGGAAAGTCGGATGTGATTTTCGAAATGGACGGGCAGATTTTCAAATTTGCAGGGCAAAACGACAACGCTGAGTTTGCCATTGTGGTTTCCAGTGGCGGAGACGACGGCTCGGGCGTGGTTGGCATCATCCTGATCGTGCTCGCCGTTCTGGTGTTGTTGGGTGCTGGTGCGTTCTTCTTCATCGAATTTGAAGACGTCGTCGACGAAGACGAATTGACCGGCGACGATGCGCCGGCGGAAGAAGACCCGTATGCATGGGCCAAGGCCAAACAAACGCCCAGTATTTCGCAACAGGCGTCGGTTGCCGCAACGCAAGCAGCACCGGCCGCTCAAGAGGCGGCAGTCCCTGCTGCCTCTCAACATCCAGGCTGGCTTTGGGACCAAGCATCCAACCAATGGGTGCCGGACCCCGACTACCAGCAACCACCACAAGAGTGAGTGTGAACTGAGGGTTGCCCCATGGCCGTGCAGGCAAAACCCGGTGTGCAGGAACGTATCCTGTTACATCTGTTGGATTACTCTGACTACAAGGACAGCATTGAGGTGCCGTTTGCGCTCTCCCAGATGGGCATTGCCAACGCGGTCGCCATTGCTCGCTCCAACGTGCCTCGGGCCATTGCTGGATTGAAAGATCAGAACATTTTGGTCGAACGTCAAGCCCACGTCAAGGGTGTTTCTCGCAAGCGCAAGGCCTACTTCCTCACCGACTCGGGTGTAGCGCTGGCCAACGAGACATGGGAACGCCTCTCTGAGTTCCCTGTGCGTTGCATCCTCGATGACCAACCCGCCGTAGCCACCACGCTCAACGGAGCCAAATCCGTCTTGCCGTTTGAGATGAGGCCCGTGGATATCATCCGATACATCGATGACAACAACTGTTTGGACGTCCGCAACCTTTCGGCGGATTTGGTTGAACGAGACTTGTCAAAGCACGTGGAGAAGCAATTGGTCACCTCGCTGGCCGATCTTCCACGGTTGCGACATTTCTACGGTCGCACAACGGAACTTGACAACATGGTGAATCTGCTCGAGGCGAGGGCAACGACCTTGTTGGTCCCCGGCATTGCCGGTATTGGGAAAACCACCGTCGCCTCAAAACTGATCGAACGCTTCATGCATCGCAGGAACCTGCTTTATCACCGATGTCAAGATTGGGAAGGTTCCCGCTCGTTTTTCGAATCCGTTGCGGATTGGTTGTCCAGCATGGGCAACGCCGACTTCTCAACTTATCTTGCGGCCACACCAGTCCCCCAACCCGCTGATGCAGCACGTATCTTTGTTGAGGCCCTCGAAGGCACACCCTCTTTGTTGGTGATCGATGATTTCCACAAAGTGTCGGACATGGTGTTGCACCAAACGTTCCAAGCCATGTCCTTGGCGTTGCTGGGAAGCGAAGAAAAAATCGGATTGGTGATTTTCTCACGTTCATTCAAGCCGGTTGTCCCCACCAAGGACGCCGAAGGGCGTATCGCCAGTCTGGTCCTTCCCCTCGACGGGTTGGACCCGGAATCCGGTCGTAAGTTGCTCACCAGTTTTGAATCACTGGAGGACGAGCAATGGTTGCACATACACGGACTTTCACGTGGACACCCCCTGGTGCTGGAACTCATCAATCGTGGTGCATCGGCGGGAGCCTTTCACGAGACACTTGAAAACTACGTAACCGTGGAAATCTTCTCCAAACTGACGGCCGAGCAGAAGCGTGTCCTTTCGGCGCTCTCCATCTTCCGTGAACCGGTTGAACTCGATGCGCTGGCTCAACAACAGCTGGACACCGATGAACTGGACAGTCTGGTCGAATCCGGTTTGGCTCGGCAAGCCGACTCGGAGACGTACGACGTTCACGACCTTATCCGTGAATTTCTTTTACGAAGCCTCACCCCTGCCCTCCGACAAGAATTCCATGCAAAGTGTGTTGATTGGTATCAAAAACAAACCCAAACCCACGACATGCTGATGGAATTGATTTACCACTCGATTCAGGCGGCACAGTACGAAGCGGCTTCCAACCTCATCGTTTCAGAGGGTCGACAACTTGTTTCCCAAGGCTACATAGAATTGCTCGGCCTCATTGAGCAAATCGAGACGAGCGACCTTGGCTCGGAGGTCGTGGTCCGCATGGCACAATTGCAAGGGGACATCCTTGCGCTTCTCGGTCGGCTTGACGAAGCGGAACAGGTCCTCAACGCCACGCTCGAACGGGCGAAGAAGAACGCCGACGAATTGGTTCAAGCAGAAATTCTGTCATCCATGGCCGACGTCAGTCGAAAGCAGGGGGATAGCGATGTTTCGTTGAGTCGTCACAAGCAGGCGCTGAAGCATTACATCGCACGTGGGCACGCTCGATGGGCTGCTCGAACATACAACAACATCGGCTATCTTCTCCGGCGTAAAAACGACCGAACCAAGGCCCTCGAAGCCTACGGAGAAGTTGAGGCTATTTTGGCAAGTTCGGACGATGATGAACTCATCAACAGTCAAATCACCCTTGCCCGGGCCCTGATTTCGTTGGGTGAAGTGGACCGTGCCAGAGAACATGCCATGGCATGTCATGAGCGGACGGCTAAATTGGGTGACGTGCTGCTCCATGCACGGGCGCAAGGAGTCCTTGGCCGCTATTATTCCAAGGTCGAACAGTCGGAACTTGCCCTGTTCCATTATTCCGAGGCGCTTGAGGCCATGACGGAGGCGGGTGATGTTCAGTCGTTGGTGGAGATCACGATGCTCTTGGGTGAAGTGTTGCACGATGCGGGCCGAACCGACGAAGCCATGGAACACTACAGGCAAGCCTTGGTGCTGGCCGAGGCCAACGACCTGCGGATGCAGATTGGCGAACTTCTCACTCGCCTCGGCGGAGTTGCCCCGGACAAGCAGGGGCGTATGGAATACCTTCAGCGGGCGCTCACCGTGTTCCGTGAATTGGGTGCGAAGAACCGGATGCGAGAAGTGCAGGCGATGGTTCACCGTGCGGTCATGAGCCGCTGAGCTGCTTCACTGGACGGCTTGCGGACGGTCGAGGGATAGGAACGTGATGCCGTTATCGTGGACCACCCACAACCGTTCAACTCCAGCGAGTGGAACCCTTCCTTCGTGGGTCCCGGCACCGGTCCCAGAGAGGGATATTTCCGTGTCGAGCGGACCGCCTTCGTCGATGAGGAGGAGTGAGGTGTCGTGCAATTCCAGCCAGAACAACGATTCATCAGCTTCCGTAGGTCGCCAGCTGATTTCCTCGGCATACGAGATGTTCCCCCCCAAACGGCTGGCTTCATCGGCCCGTTCCACAGCAGCAGCAATGTCGTCCATATTGGCCTGAATCGCTTCCTCATTCCAACGCAAACGTGTATTCGTTTCGATGTCCCACGCCCAAACGCTGAACATGCTCATCAGCAGCACGCCCAGCAAGAAGGTGAAAATGTACCCCAGCTCGGTTGCGGCCGCTCGGGTATCCCGGCTCAATTGTCCTCGCATCATACCAACACCTCCCGCGTGGTGACATCAATGGACGCCAGTTGCAGCGTGAATTCGATGATTTCACCGTTGGTGTGCCACACCGCTTCGGCGGTGCCATAACTCGGGTCGGGCACCCAACCCACGTAATCGGTCAGTAAATCCAGACGGCCCGGATAGACGGTCCAGTCTTCGCTCGCCTCGAGGCCGATGCCAGCATTGTCAGCGATGGCGGTACCATAAGGCTCGGACCATCCACGACGAACCTCGTAGGCCGGCGTGGATGCCAATGAGGTTCGGTGGACCAGTTCAATATCAAGTTCCAACTCACCCGCACCGCTGTCGCTTGAAGCGGTGGGGTGCAAGGACGGGATGGTGGCGGCGAAACGTGGACCAGGTCCTCCACGGTCCGAGGGCGGGACCACGACGTAGGGTTTGAATTCGGGGTGATTGGTCACCACAGCGCCACCGCTCAAGGCCACTTCCATGCCGTCGATGGAGGAAGCGAACTGGTAGGAGAGGCGAGAGAGGTGGAAGGCCCAGACCGAGCCGATGGAGCTGTGTGAAGCGAGGCCGTCATCTCCGAGCACATCAATGCTCAAACTTGCGGGGTGTCGGCCGTCACGCCATGCATCTTGTGTGTCGATTTCACCTCGGCCACCCATGCGCTCCCAAGGCAGGTCGGTGGTGATCCATCCGCTTGCTTGGGTGTCGACGCTGGTGCACCGGCGTTCTCCGTCGTGAGGGAGGTGAAGGAGACCTGCTTCGCCGGCCGTGCGAAGAACACGCAACGGGTGTCCTGCCTCCACTTTGATGGAGGTCTCACCCTCGCCGAGGGTCATGGATTCGTGCCGGTTGTTCTCCAAGAACACGCCCGTCTGTGCAGTTGCGCCGCTAACGTTCCACGTTGAGGTGTAGCCAGCGAGTCGAATCAGAAGGTTTTCTTCGGTTTCGTTGAGGGTGTTGGCATAGGAAAAGTCGCCCCCGGAGATGGCGCCGGTATCATCAGCCGGAATCAGCATCGCGCCGCTAATGCCGTCGGTGCTGGTCATCGTCGCCGATGCTCCCCAGATGACAAACACATCACCATCAGCATCCAGCGTAGCGGCACCGTCATCGTAGGCGGGTGGCCAAGTCACGTGTTCAACACCACCAGCGGCTACCGAGATGCCGCCTCCCCTCCACGTGACGGTGACCACGCTTTCTCCGGGGTTGGATAGGCGGATGGTGCCGTTCATGTGCGGCGGAAGGAAGGTGTTGCCCAGATAGGCACCGTTGGTTGAAGGCCATGCGGTGAGCCCATCGATGGAACTCGCGTTGGTCTGGAGCATCATACGGGACGGAGCGCTGGTGGTGATGTGGACCACGCTGTTTTCGCTGAGGTTCAGGTGGTGGTTGGCGTGGATGCCGGTTCGAGCGAGACCGGTGGGTGTTGCATAGTGGATGGTGGTTTCACCGTCCACGGTAATGTGAATTTGGTTGGCTCGGTTGCTGAGAAGTTGAACGGTGTGCTCGCCTGCAGGAAGGGGAACAGACCAGGCTTGGCCTCGTTTGTCGGCAGGTTCAGGCGAATTTGGCAGAACATAGGTGGCGCCACTGCTACCAACAGCAACGTGAACGTTCAGGGCGTGGCTGGAGGTAAGGACGGCCTCGCCGATGTCTTCCAAATCAAAGGTTGCCATTTCATCAACTCTCAGTGATGTGATGGTCCGTTGCTCACCGTCTTCATGCAGCGCGATATCGATGGGCCCCAGCGGCATGGCAAGGCCTGGGGTGACGGTCACCCTGGCGGTGTCGAACACGGCCTCGAGGGTGTAGTGGTAGGGGCGGTCGGGCCCGAGTCGCAAATCGGTGATGCAGACCGACTCGATGAAACTCTCTGGGTGCCGGATCTCAAGCGTATCGTCAAAATCAAGGGCGCCACGGGCACGCAGGCTCATGTCTTCAACCCACGTGGCTGAATACCACATGCCACCTCGCAAACTGTCCCACACCAACTCGCCGTCCACGGGAATCAAGGTCGCTTGGGCCACGTCTCCAGGCATCCCCCGTTCGCTGAGCGCCGAGGTTTCGTGAGCGAGGAGAGTCATTTGCGATGACATGTCATGGCGTTCTACCGAGCCTTCCATCTCCTCGATGACCGGCATCATGGAAATCATCATCAAACCGATGATGGAAAGAACACCTCCGAACAGTAGAACGGTGGCGACAGCTGCGGAAACCGCCTCATCGTCTCTGCGCATGCAACCGTTCAGCGGCTCACCTCCACGCGTTGAATGTCCACTTCAAAGTACAGAGGGAGCTGTTGCGCTGAAACGCTGAATCCATCGGCACCGCTGGCCCGTTCATAGGGTGCGAACCCAATGTACGTGTCCAAGGTACCGGCTGAGCGTTGGACGGTGTATTCCGAGAGCCAGCTGTTGTGGTACTGAGGTGTGATGACATCGTGAAGGGCATTGAACACATTGAAATTGACGTTGTAGGCCCGACCGGTGAACAACGTGAGCGGGCCTTGGGAAACAAATTGCATGCCCACGTTGGCGCCCGAACCGATGCTGCCGTTGGCCGTGATGTCGGTCAGCAGGATGGAGAGACGCAACTCGTCGTTGGCCATACGGTCGAATTCGACGGAGGGCATAGCGCTGACTTCCCACGCTTGGTTTGGGAATCGCTCTGCACGGGCGTTGTTCATCAGGGCAATTTGGTGTTCACCCTGGCCCAGCGAAGTGGTGATTTGCAGTCCGGAGAGCGTCCACATTACCTGCCGGTGGAGCGGTTCTTCATCGGCGCCGTAAACGGTGATGATCATCCAATGCGCGGCGCTGGCATTGTGCGTGATGAACACTTCCAGATGGCTGCGGGTGACCTCGTCTTCAAAGTAGACGCCGGGTGATTCAACCGAAATGGAGCGAGCGGTTTCGTTGGCTGCCAAAACCGCAACGGTCGTGTCGTTGACATGACGCAGGTGAATACGCTCCCGTTCGGTCAAGTCAGCGCTGATGGTCCAGTGCTCCACGTTCTGCACGGTGCGAATTGCCGTTGATTGAATGGCGAGTGTGTTTCGAAAACCCGTGCCCTCGGGAGCATTGCCTGCCACTTCCAGACGGTCCTCGATTCGATCGGCCAGTCCGGTGGCTGAGTTCCAGTTGGTGTTGTCCTCAAAATCCGACAAATAGGGGTTGAGAAACACCCACACGCCCCCCATGATGGTGATGACCATGGCCAGGAGCATCACGACACCGAGAACTTCGCTAACGCCTCGTTCATCACCACGAAGGCGATGAGACGCAGATTGGCCGGCGCGTCGGTTCACGGGTTTGTCACAACCCCGTATCATTTAGCCATTCACCTCGTTGTGGGCGACAAGCCTCAGTTGGTCGCCGTTTTTTGGGCCTCGGCCCCGTTGTGTGCTCTGCCGATGTAGTGAGAAAAATCCGGGCCGTCCTGTGCCGAAATACGGAGGTCGCCCGAAAACACCTCGTCGATGAAGTACAGGACGGTTGATTCAGCGAGGTGGGGCAGGTTGTTTTTCTCACTCAAGTGGGTCAAGGTGATGCTTCGTGTCTTCTCGGTGCACACCTCGGCCAGAAACTGGCCCGTTTGTTCGTTCGACAAGTGCCCTCCTCGGCCTGAGATACGGTCTTTCAACGAATAGGGGTAGGGGCCGTACATGAGCCTGTTGTGGTCGTAATTCGCCTCGATGGAAATGTGCTCACAGCCCCTAACATGATTCACCAGTTCATCGGTCCACGACCCGAGATCGGTGATGATGGCCGCGCGTTCTCCACCGTGGCTTGCAACAAAAGCGACGTTGTCTGAGCCAGCGTGCGGGACGGGCACGGGGAGAATCGCCAAGTCGTCTCCCACGCGAACGAGATCCAGGGCTTCGAAGTACGTGGTCAGTTCGGGGAGGAGGTCCAACTCAAGTGCGGTGCGTTCATTGGCCAAGACCTGTATGTTCCAGCGGGTCTGCAAGACTTTGGCCCCTCCACCGTGGTCGCCGTGGTGATGTGAGATGAAGACACAATCGATGTCTTCAGGTTTGAGGTCCAATCTCGCCAGACGTTTCGCCAACTGTGCACCGCTGAATCCCTGGTCCACCAGCACTTTGGCGTGGGGCGTCTCAAGCAAAGTCGAGTTTCCTCGACTGCCTGTGCCCAAGTGGGTGATGGTCATGGTCATGTGAACATCGGTATTCCAGCGCGGGAAGGACTTGAATGCACCGATATGGTCGGCCAAAATGCGGCGATTTTTTACACAAAACAACCGTTTGGAGCAGCGATTTGTATGAACAATGTTCCATCACCCTCATAAGCAATCTTTGCAAGGTGAAAAGAGAGCGAGGCGAAGCCTTTGCCCACGGTGAGTTCATGCGACGAAGTCAAACAACCATCTTGACCACGCTTGCCGTGATTGCAAGCCTTCTCTTCATGTCGCAATTTCCATCCATCTCAAGCGTCTCCAACATTCATCCCGACCAAACCGATGGAACCCCGCCTCCGAACACCGATACCGATGGGGATTTGATTCCTGACGTTCACGAAACGCTGTTTGAGGAATGGATGAACTGGACGGCCGTCGACGGGCGCGACGTCATCATCCCCGGACTTGACAAGAACAACGCTTCGGACGCTTCCACGGACCGTGACTTGGACGGTTTGAACGCCACGGAGGAATTTTGCTGGCCCTACCCTGCCAACTGCACGGCACCGGGCTTCCCGCGCGGTTTGACCGGCCAACTTGACGAAAACAGCGACCGGATTTACCTCGACCCTCGTGTTTCCGACACGGACGGCGACGGCATGCCCGACGGGTACGAGGCGTACATGTGCCACCGTACGGGTGGCTTTGACCCCGTGGCTCTCCGATACACCTGCCCCTCGTTTGACCCGTTGAACGGGAGCGATTTGACCCTCGACAGCGATAACGACGGTTTCGATGTCAACCGAGACGGCGTTCTCAGCGATGCAGAACGGTACACGGCACCGGAAGAATACGCCCACGGAACGCCGTCGAATTTCACCGCAGAACTTGACGGGCTCTGGTGTTATGCTACCCTGCCCGAGGGGGCCGTGTTGAAAAATTGGCCTTATCTCCCGTCGGGCGCCAACGCCACGTTCCACAACCTGCTCAGCGCTTGCACCTCTCGTGCCGTGAACCCCGTCGGAGAAGACCTCTGGCTGGGAACCGACCCGCTGTTGGACGACTCTGACCGCTATCTTTGGGACGGTTTTTCCATTCGCCCGCTCTACCCATCGTTTGGCGATGGTATACCTGACGGCTGGGAAGTTCATTTCGGGCTTGATCCGCTGAACCGTTCGAATGCGTTGGAAGACCCCGATGCTGATGGTTGGGATGCGAACCGAGACGGTGGCATCAGCGAGGACTTGGCTCGAACCGAGACTGCCCTCAAGGTCGGTGAGGCACTGTCGACCCTCGAAGAATACCTCGTGCACTACGACAACGGCAACACGGTCTACCCCGGACTCAAGACCACCTTGCTGGGTGATGAAGACGGGTTTGAGGCGATGCCCCTTGTTTACGACGTGGCCGAGACCACCCTCGCCGTGATGCACCACGATATTCGTTCACTGGAAGAACACGACGGTTCGGTCTATGCCATGACAAAATACGGAATCAGCGTGGTCAACCATGAAGCGAACACGCAGAGTCACCACTGGCTTCCCCAAGGTGTTCTTCTCCACGATGGTTTCCTCGCGCAATCCAACGGTGCTCCATACGCTGCTGTTATGGGTACAAGCATCGGTTTTGCCGTCGCTCCACTTCTAGCGGACGGCAGTTTAGGAAGCATCTCCACGTGGGACTGGAGCCTCTCGCAACCCCTCCATGCTGTAGCGCCTTTAGCGGGTGAAGACGTGAACCTCCACGCAGTTGGTTTGGGGCAGTCGGGCGAGGGTGCGGTTGTCGAGATTGACAGCACCGCCTCCATCGCCTCAACCTTTGAACTTGGAGCCGGCCTCCAAGCCGGTTTGGCCGAAGCCAACGCCAGTGTGTCGTCCATTCAACACGGCTTGGTTGGCGGCACCACCTACCACCTTTTCGTCGGTACGGACCGAGGGATGTTCATTGTTGACACCCCCTCTGCTAGGGATGAAGCCCCTGGCTCGTGGCGTTTCTTCTTCACCCCGGAAACCTCGCCGATACCCACGGATGTCGACGAAGTCCGCAGCTTACCCCTCGGGTCAAACGACAACCCGGCTGAGGTGAGGGACATGGTCCTTGATGGACCTTCATCTGACAACGCGCAAGCCCTCTGGTTCGGGACGCCTGCCGGTCTGCATAAATTGGATTTGAACGACGATTTCATCGAACACAGCGGTTTGATGGTGCATCCCGGTGTCGACGGAAAACTCTCCCGTGAGTCCAACAACATTCACACGATTCATCCCACAGGGGATGAACTCCTCGTCGGTTCTGAATGGGGACTTTGGGCCCTGGCCGGCGATTATACGGGGGTGTACGGTGTTCAAGCCCAAACCCGATTGCCTGGCGAAATTGTTGCCATTACCACTTCGGTTGGCGAGGGCAACATCACCGTTTACGGGGCGGCGTCACCGGGCCAGTACGCCAACCTCCTCCTCATGGACCCGGGTGCAAACGATTCCGATGCCGACGGCATGCCCGACGGTTGGGAGGTTGTCCACGGGTTGGACCCCACCGACCCGTGGGATGCACTGTATGATTTCGATGCCGACGGCATCGATCTTGACCAGTCCGGCGACAACAGTTTGGAACGCTTGTGGACCAACCTCGATGAATTCCGCTACACAAAACTGACGCCCGAGGGTTACAACTCCACCGACCCCCGTATCGGCGATACGGACGGTGACGGTTTGGGTGATGGTGCAGAATACTACGGTTTTTTCTACGAACAGACCAACCTTTGGTGCCACTACACCGTTCAAATGGTCTATGTGTGTGACGATGCCAAAGGCGCAGCAGCGAATGCCACCTACCTCTCCATGGCCAATGTCGACGCGTTCACAGACCCGACCAACCACGACACGGACGGCGACGGCATGCCCGACGGGTGGGAGATTGAGCATCGGCGTTGGGTGGGCGACACCTTCTCAGGCGGGAACAATTGGAGCCTCGACCCGTTGCGTGCAGAGGATGCCAACTGGGACGCCGACGGTGATGGACTGCCCAATTTGTGCGAGTACCAATGGTCGGTCGTCCGCCTCATGGGCATCAACGGCGATTTGCTCGAGGAGTACGGCGAGTCTCCAGAAGCAGCGGAGGCCTGGGCGGTCGCCGACCCGAACCTGATCGATTCTGACGGCGACACGCTGCCCGATGGGTGGGAATCCAAGGGCCTTTGTTCGTGGGACCCGTCCCGCATCGGTGTGAACCCCCTCAACGGTTCTGATGCCTTTGAGAACCCGGACGGCGACGGCTATGACGTGAATCATGACGGCATCCTCTCGTCCGATGAAGCCTTTGTGAACTACCTTGAATATCACATACGGTCGGATTTGTTTAACGGAAACGAAACCCTCGATGGCGTTGAACTTCCTGATGGATTTACCACCCGGCTCTTCGACCATATCGGCGACCAGGGCGCTCCCGATGACACCTTTGCCGACCGTGCATCGGGCTCGGTAACGGCGGGATTGTCCGCCTACAGCGTCGGTGCAGCCGACCCGCTCAATCCCGATACGGACGATGACGGGATGCCGGACGGTTGGGAAATTTGGTTCGCCCGCTGGGACCTTCTTGACGATGCTTGGACGCTGAACCCGCTGGATTCCACAGACCGCTGGCAAGACGCCGATGATGACGGTATGACCAACTGGGAGGAATACAACGTCATCTCGCCAGCACGCTCTGAAACGGATGTCAATCGGTCATCACCTCAGTGGTTCGTGACCACGATTGGAGCCGCCTTTGCTCTGCAACAGTGGCCGGGCATTCCGACCTCGCTTTCCTTTGGTGATTTCCTGACGGAGAACCAAACCAACCTCACCGGATACACCTCTGACCCCAACAACGTCGACACGGACGGGGATGGCATGTTGGACGGTGTTGAATTGCTCTTTACGTCGTGGAACGTCACGGCCGGAACGTGGACGCTCAATCCGCTCGTGGCCGGTGATGGTGACTTTGACGGCGATGAAGACGGTTTGATCGACCGGCAAGAATTCGCCCTCGCATCCGAACAGCCCGACAACGGTATGGACCACCCGAGCGACGCTCCTTTAATGCACATCGACGGTGATTTCCAGCAGCCCACGGAAAAGGCACAGCGAGTGTTCAACATTTTGATTTCAAAGGAAACACGGGGGAAGCGCTTGCTGAACGATTTCAACGCATGGCAACAGGGCGAGCCGCCCAATGCGTTCATTGAAGTGGTTCTCGGGATGACCGACCCCACCATTCCAGACACCGATGGTGACGGGATGTACGACGGCTTCGAGTACTGGTTCACCTCCTGGGACCTCGACCAAAACCGGTGGTCGATCAACCCCCTCATCGACGGCGATGTGAACCTCGATTCGGATCAGGACAGTTTCGACTGCAACGGCGACGGGGAAATTGATGCCAACGAGACGTTCAGCAACCTGCGAGAATGGGAATCTCGGACGTGGGGCAAGTACCTTACACGGAACACGGTACCCGCAAATTTAGGCATCATCGACTTTGGCGAAGACGCTATGGCGGCCTACCAAGAGGAACTTGGCTTTACGCCCCTTCAAGCACAACAAGCCCTCTACCAAGACTTCATCAAGAAAGGGACCGAATCCGTCGAGCGAATGGAGAAGATCAACTCGCTTGAGGGTGAGAACTTCAATCGAAGCCTCCGTGGCGTCGCCGATCCAACTCACCCCGACTCGGACAGCGACGGAATTCCCGACGGTTGGGAATATTGCTACGCCACGTACGGCATGGATGACATCACGACCCAAAACCATTGGGCAGCGAACCCGCTCAACCCGTGGGACGTGAATTACGATGGCGACCACGACGGTTGGTACGACCGAACGAGTTTCGACATTCCCGCTGCGCAGGGTACGTGGTTGGACCGTGTGTTCACACCCTCGGGTACGGTCGTTCAAAACGGGGTGGGTGACCTTCCGTTCACCAACTTCATGGAGTACGATAACCAGACACGGCCAGACCTCAACGACAGCGATGAGGACAGCCGGACCTACATCACCACGGTGGTCAACGGGGCCGTCGTCTCGCACGTTCCTGACTACAATTATTCGGACGGTCGTGAAGTGTTCAAGTACGGTTCAAACCCGAGCGATAACGACACGGACGGCGACATGTTGCCCGACTGGTACGAATACAAGATGGCTTGGAACGAAAGCAACGACAACTTCAGCTCGTATCTCGACATCCGTGTGGTGTGGATTGATGTCGCCACGGGCGGTGCTTGCACCACCGATACAAATTCATGTCTGCCCTTGTCGCAAGACGGCTCTGGAGGGACCCTGGCCCGACCGGACACCGAGTTTACGTGGTTCACACTCGACCCTGCTGACCCCAACGACGCCAACCTTGACCCTGACCAAGACGGAAACTGGGACTGCTCCGGAGCCGGGTGCACCTACGAATCATACACGAATTTCCAAGAGTTCTATGCCATCACCACCAGCGATTATTCATCGCCAAACGCTGTTCGCTTGAGCGGTCTGACCTACGACGGTATGCCCGTCACAGAAGGCTGGCAGTTCAGAGCGGCCATTCTTGGACTCGGTCAATCCAACGAACTGGTGCTGAACTATCTCAAACTGGACAAATTCGGAGGTCCTGACAACCAATACGGCTACATCGTCGACGACAAGGACACCAATTTCCTCATTGTGGATCCGTCCGATGACACCGTCTTGATGGCAGGGAACTTGACCGATGCATGGGACATTTACTATGCCGGCTCACCCAACACGCCGCCGGTACGAAACGTCGGTGAACACGAATTCGGTTGGTATCTCCTCGACTTTGACGACGATCATCTTGCTGAAGGAAGCAGTCCCATCAACTGGGATACGGACGGTGATTGGATGAACGACTGGTTCGAGGTCCGAGACGACGAAGAGGACGGCGTTCGTGGGGATTCTTCTCCGATTCGGTACGACTCAAGACAAACAAGTTGACGTCGGTCATCTCCGACCCCGAACCGCATGGTTCAAATGGTGTTTGAAGCGTGTAGCAAACATGCAGGGTGGCGAACAGCATCGGATTCATGTACGAGCCGTTCTTCTTCTGCTTGTTTCCTTGATGGTTTTGACCCCGCTCAGTCCCTTCGCTGAATTGTTCACGAACGACGCTGAAGCCGCCGCTGGAACACGCCACGTGTACGAGTTTAGCGACGGGTCGGTTGAGCACGTTGCGCTGTATCAAGGTGCCAATCCTGACATGGGTGCCTCGGTCTCGCTTCCAAGAGGCGCACTGGTCACCGACGTGAGCATGACCCTCTCGGGTGCTTCGGCAACGGGTTGGTCGCAAATCGTGGCCGACGACCGTACGCATTGGATTCGTGGAGCGGACAGCAACGTCGACGACCGTTCGGGCGACCTGACCTTGGGCATGGACAGTGTCAGCCGCAATTTCCTCCCCCACGGAAACGACGCTTACGTGGACAACAAATCGGATGCATGGCTGGACAACGGCTCCCATGCCCTGCGCCAGCCTCACACCTCCAACGCAACGGAATCGCTCTACTCTCAACAACTCACAAAAACATCGTCGAGTTTCATGGCGCAGAGCCAAGGCGCCATTTTGAAGCACCACGACTGGTTGTTCCTTTCCACCTGGTCTTCATCCACGTTCCACAACATCGTGGAGCGCCTCTACCCCAACAACGCCACGAGGGAGTCGGTCATCACGCTGGACAAAGCAGCGTGCACCCTCCCGCAAAAACACCCCTCCCCCTACTCTGCCTACTACGGATTCCGTGATTGGACGGTCACTGATGATGAGCGTCTTTTCGGTATCCTCTCCGGGTACCGCTACACGTACGGCTCATCTGCCCCGGTGAATTATCACCGTGTGATGGAGATGGACATCTCTCGTGATGACACATGGACATGCATCGACTCGTACGACATTTCGCCTTCGGTTGGCGAATACACCGGCATCGCCTACGACCGTGATACCGGAAAGGTATGGGTGGCTCACAACGCCATGAATCGATTGTACGCCTACGATTTTGCCAGCGACGGGACATCCACCTACACCCGCAGCCAAGACTTCTACAGCTACACCTCCGCCAGCGGTTCCTCGTGGGAATGCGGCGGCACTTACAGCAGCAGTTCCAAACAAATGCTTCGTGGTTTGGAGGTGAACGGCTCAACGTTCTACATGCGTTGTCAGGAGGACTCGCCTTACAACGACCGTGATCAACTCGAGGCTTGGTCGGTATCCGGTTCCTCCTCGGCCCTGATTCCGGAATCCACCACGCGACAAATCTCACGACTCGGCTACGGGCTCCAATTCGACGGTGAGCGCTTTGTCACGGTGGACTGTGGCTACTCGACGTGGTCAGGTGCAACGCTTTACTACCGTGAGTTCGGGACCGGCTGGATGTACGAAACCACACCTGCTCCCGGCACCACCACGTGGTACGGTGAGGTGGTTGAGTCGAGTGAAGACATTCTTTCAGCCAACGTTCAGACCTACTGGTCAGCGGCCTCCATCGGTGATCGTGTGGACTATTGGATATCGGCCGACAACGGCACCCACTGGGAAGAGGTCGAATCCGAATCCACCATCCACTTTGACTATCCCGGAAAGGAACTTGTCTGGAAAGCTCAACTGATCGGCTCAACCGCTGTTTCATGGTGGGTTGACATTGAGTATGCCACGGCCTACCAGACCACCGGCGACTGGACTTCACCTCATTTCAACACCGGCACCAAGGTGGGCAAAGTCCGACCGCAGTGGACGGCAGACGTCCCGCCCGGAACTACCCTGCAAGTGGTCGTATCCAACGACAACGGAAGCACATGGTTGGATGCCTCCAACAACCAAGAGACCAGTTTCTCCACCGAAGCGGCCGGCAACACGCTGCGCTACGCCCTCTTCATGACCTCAGCCAACGACGGCGTAACCCCCTCCATTGACGAATTTATTCTCGAATACGAGGAGGGATACCCCGACCGACCCATGCTTGATGTTGGAGCCGACGGTACTTACGACTGGGAATCCGATATTTTCCTCAACGAATCCTCCGTAGTGGCTTCCGACGACTCACCGGTCGGCTCGGTGGTCAAGCAGGCGCCTACGCTGGTCGAGGCCTTCAATTTCCACATACCTGAAAACGGCGACGGAACGGTTGATATCCCCATTGCGGTCAAAGCTGCCAGTTCGGGTCGTGTGAAGATCTCCAACATCGACATCACCTACGCCATGCAGACACGTGCTGTCGGTGCTTCCTTCGAGGGTGGACTTGCGGCCCCCGACGGTTTGTTCCGCAATTTCATCACCCAAGTCGCACCCGGCGACGAGGTGGACCATGTGACCAAGGCCGTCATCGCCATTCAGCACAGCCATGGCGAAAACCCGACGTTCACGTGGGAGCGAGGGGATGCGTGCAACGTCAACAACGATGCGAACGGCATCGTTGTGTTTGATGCAGCCAACTGCACCTCCACCGAAGATGCTGAGGGTGTCTTATCGATTTGGATGCCGACGAAGGTAAACTGGTCGTGGGATGACGAAGCCAGTGCGGAAGCGGTCATCACCGTGGAAGACGACCTCGGTGTGGCCGTCAACCAGTGGACGACCTCCGAAATGGAACTCGTGGTGGAAAACGACATCCAACTTGACGGTCTACGTGTCTGGGAGGAAACCGGACGCCAACTCTTCCCAATGGATTGGGTTCGAGGTGGCTTCAACATCAGTTTCAGTGGCTCAATACATTTCCAAGATTCCCAGTTGATGCCTCCCGCAGGGAGTTTTTCGCTCCGCGTCATCGGTCAGAACGTGACCTATGACGGCGATCCGATGGGCGAGCCTGAAATTCTCTACGAAGAGGTTAACCCCGCCTTTGGCGCCTACAACATGACCTTCACCTCACCCGTTGAGTCTCAGCCGGGCGGGATGATTTTCTACGTCCAAGCCGTGAATCTCGAAAACGGCTCAACCTATACCAACCCGAACTACAACACCATCCGATTGATTCTTGACGGCAATTCACCGCTGGTCTTGAGTGCTACTCCGATGGACGGTGAGGAGCGCCATGCCGGTGCCGCCGGTGTTGGTCAACCCGTGTCGGTGGTCGTGCAAGATTCCGTTGACCCACCGCGTCAGCTCAATTTGCACTACTGGGTGGGCTGCAAAGCAAGCGACGCCATCGGCTGTACGGATTACAACTTTGACGGTCTACCAAACGAGGACGAATACGAGTTGGTCACCTTGGCTTCGCCCGAAACACGAGCGGGCGGCCTCAACATCTTTGAGGGGCTGATCGACGACTCAATGCTCCTGCACAAACAGCGCGTCTCGTTCTATGTCTCCGGGGAGGATGAACAGAACAACGAAATCGCGATGGGACGCGGTCCTGTTTGCCCCGTATCGTCCATTACGTGCGGCTATCGACCCGGCGAGGTCCAACCCGATTGGGATGCAGACTTGGTCACCTACCACATTCGACAAGAGTTTGAACCCGAAGTCGACTTGGGTAACTCGTCCATCCTCGGACACGACGATTACGAACCCCTTCACCCGGGCATACCGTACACGGCTCAAATCAAACTCAGCGACACCAACGGCTGGCAAGACATCCAGTACGTTCAAGTGGCGCTGGGCGGCGATTTCGACGACGATGAATCCTCGCTGTTCATCTCCCTCGCTGAAGGAGAAGACGGCCTTCCTGTGGCGGTTATGGAATCCGGCTCCGCTAACATTGCCGTCTCCAATTTGTACTCGTCGGTCAGCTTGGAGGAGGAGAATGAATCGGTCGTCATTATCCAAGCACGTTTCCAACTCACCTGGATGTTCCCTGAGGCCTACGACACCGACGGAGAATCGCACTTCCTTCCCCGAATCAAAGTGGCCGACATGCCTTGCAACGAAAACGAAGTCGTTCCGTGTTTCGAAGTCGATGAAGGTCTGGGTGATGACTGGTGGAGTTTGGACAACGATTTCCGTTTTGATACCGAATCCGGAAAGATTCGAGCCATTGAACTTCGAAACAGTGAGAACCACTACAACCCCGAAAATTTCGAAACCATCATTGGGGCTGGCCAAGCGCTTCGGGTATCGGGACGAGTGTTGTTTGCAGAGGACGAAACGCCTGCACCACCCGGTTCTTTCGATGTCGTCTTTGGAGACTTTGAGAACAACTGGCGGACATCGACCCGGGAAGACGGTGAGTTCAGCCTCGACCTGTTGGTTCCATCCGTGCGTTCAGGCAAGCTTGACCTGCGACTCAGCATGGACGATTTGCCGGGCATCGCGCTCGATGAGACGGCCTTTTCACCTCGCGTCCGCTTGGCGGTTGACAGTGCACGACCGACCATTGACAGCATCTCGCTCAACGGCGTACCTCAAGGCGCCGCTATCTCCATTGGCGAGGCCAACAATTTGGAGGTCATTCTGATCACCAACGACGAAAACGGCTTTGATTTTGATGAAGCCGCTGTGCTCCACTACAGGGTGAAGGCCGGCGAAGCGGAAATTTCTCGTGGCAGTGTTCTGCTGCCGGACATTACGCCGTTTGGTCAACAATTCTTCTGGAGTGGATTGCTTGACCTGACGGACTCCGGGGCAACCACGCTGTTGCCTTCGTATGCCGTGGATGTCTGGGTCTCCGGTTCCGATGAAGCAGGCAACCCGTACGACACTCTATCCAATTCAATGAACGAACCCTTTGCCTCGTGGCCGTTGGCCCTGATCGGTCCTCGTGTCGATCTCCAAGACGCTTCCACCACCTTGCAGTGGGATGTTCCCACCCCCTACGAAGGTGAGACCGCTAAGATGCAGGTGTCCACGAACAACCTCGGTGGGAACGGTGACGTATCGTTTGCTCTTCAGGAACTCGTTGACGGCGGGTTCTGGGCCACGGTAGCGACCGTCGACCTCCAAGCTACGGCAGGAGAACCCTTGGTGGCTTCCCTACCGGTGGTAGCCGATCAGGACGCTGGCTCCAGCATTGACTATCGCGTTGTCGTCTTGGTTGACGGTGTTGAAATGGACCGGCACACCGTGGATTCCCTGCTCATCAAGGAAGAAACTGTGCGGGACGGTGAAGCCCTGACGCAACAGTTGTCCACCGATGTGTTCAGTGTGGCGTTGTTTGTTATCGCCTTGGCTTCGGTTTCCTTCGGTCTTTACGCCATGGTTCTGCGTCGACGTATGCTTGCGCCTGACTCGGAAGAAGACCGGGCTGACCAAACCGAGGTCGTGGCCGAAGAAATGGCCTCAGGCAAAGCCGTGCCGCAAATCGCTCAACCACCGGCTCCATCCGCCGCTGTTCCACCCGCCCCCGCAAGCGCCGTTCCACCCCCACCCAGCCGTGGTCCCGACCGAACAAAGCCCGCACCTCTCCCGCCCACAGGTCTCCCGGACGGTTGGACGCAAGACCAGTGGAATTCCTACGGTTGGCAATACATTGACGCCCTTTCCAAACAATGAGGGGACCCTCCGTGTCGGACGAATCTGTTGATGGTTTGGTCACCTTGACCGAGCGTACGGTGAATTTGATCAAGCAACTCAACATGCCCCTTGTTGAGGTTTCGCTGGTTATTCAGAAGCACATCAATCAACTCATGCAAACGCTGAACCAACACCTCGAAGCGACCGGACAAACCGTCAGTGAACGCGTGCATTCGCCGTGGCCGTTGGACGTCGCCGGGTCGGAATCCAACTCGAGTTTTGGTTTGGAGAAGGTCATGAACATCGTCGACCACCAACGGATGGACATTCTCGACACGTTGATTCGGGTCACGTTGATTGAAATCGATATCACCGTGATCGAAGCGCTCCTGGCCCTTCGGCAGTGGGAGCATCTTGCCCGCACGCAACTTGCGTCGGCCACGGGACCGGGGCAACTCTTCTCTCCTCTCGATGTACCTGACGAATGGTAGGCAGAGATTCAAAAGGATTCCACCCTACCCTGCCTCATGCAACGGCGTGCTTCGCTGACCGTTCTCCTCGTGACCATGATGCTCACTTGCGGCCTTTCCGGTTGCTTGGGCGACGACGCCCTTGACCTCCTCCCGGAAAAGAAAGGTGTCCCCGGTGGACTCACGCTGGCTTGTCTGCGCAGCAGCATGTACACCTCCATGGTCGTCGAGATTGACCATGAACCGGGCTACCGCCCCTTCTCGAGCAGCACGGACATGTTGGTCGAACGTTTGGAGCAGGTCTGCGACAAACCCTCTGGAATCTCGGTCAAATTCTCCGAAGTCTCGTTTGATCAGGAGGGGGCGTGGTCCGCTCAAGATGTACGCGACAAGGGTTGGGAGAACAAAGACCAGTCGCCTCGAGACGGGACGACGCTTTACTGGCAGGTGTTGTTCCCCTCCGGCACTTACGAGTCCGACTCCGTCCTCGGAGTCGCCGTGGATGCATCGACCGTGGCGTTGTTCAGCGACTCCATTGACGAGGCGGACGGCCCGTTCGGTCGCCCGTCGGTGGAGGATGTCGAGAACAGCGTTCTCGTGCACGAGGTAGGGCACCTGCTGGGTCTGGTCAATTTGGTCTATCAGTCTCCGGTCGACCACGAGGACGACGAACATCCCGGTCATTCGAACAATGAAGAATCCGTCATGTACTGGGCCGTTGAATCGGCCGATCTCTCCAATTTTATCTTTGGAGAACTCCCCAACGAATTTGATGCCGATGATTTGGGGGACATGGCCGGTATGGCCGACGGGAGCATCCCTGTTCGTGATCAGCTTTGGTCCTGAATCTGACCCATGGCCGATACGGCGTCCCGCCATGCGTCGATGATGGACCAGAGGTACAGGCCAATCCAGAGCAAGACGGTGAAAGCAAGCGGGATTTGGAGGAATCCCCATTCGAAACCTCGTCGATGCTGTCGATTGAAGTGTTGACCCAAAAACAGGAAGGGTACCGCAGCGAGTAAGGCAGCGACGAGCGGGCGCAATGCACCCCAGGTCCCCACGCCGAAGGTGATTTCACGCCAGATTTCTCTGACGATTCGCACGGGGAGAATCCCCTGAGGAGCGGAATCGGTCTCAGGGGTGAATTGCACCACCAACTCCTCTTCCATGGAACTCGGTATGCTCTCCTGTTTGTCAAGATGACGCAGGCAAACATGGGGGATGTATCAAAAACCGGTGAGTCTCGTCACCGGCATGGACCTTGAATACAAGGTGCTCATTACCGGGTTTGAGCCCTTTGGAGGTCATGCGACCAACATCAGTCAGACCGTTGTCTCGACAATGAAAGGGCGGCGCAAGTTGGGGTGTCCGTGGGACGGGTCGAACCTTGACGTCGTGGTTGAAGCCGACATCCTCCCGGTTGATTCACGGGGTGCTCAGCGCACGGCTGAACGACTCCGCAATGGAGAGGCGTGGGACGCCGTTCTTCACGTTGGTCTTTGCGAGACTTGCGAACAACCCCGAATCGAACGGTTGGCGCAAGATAAGCTGAACATGCGTTTGCCGGACAATGCGGGTCGGCAGGTCATTGACGCCACCATCGACGAGGCCGGAGATCGTGGGTGTTGGGTTGACCCAACCGTTTGGGAGCCAGAGGCTTTTCCAACATCGTATACCCTCTCAACGGATGCAGGAGCTTACCTCTGTAACGAAACCTATCACGCCACGCTCAAGGCTGTGCTTGAGGTCAGGTCCTCTCAACCGCTTCCTTCCCCGGTTCTGTTTTTGCATTTGCCCGGCGAGAGACACCTCTCTCTTGATACGGCCGAGGGCTTTGTTGATGCTTGTCTGGCTCACCTGCTTCGCCCTTACCCCAAACCGGTGGTGCACGTGGTGGCCGCTGCAGTCAGGGCGAACGAGGGATACCTTGTCACTCGGCGAAACCCCGGACAGGCTGACGCTGGGCTCTGGGAGTTTCCCGGAGGGAAATGCGACCCTGGTGAGTCTTGGAGTCAAGCCATCGTTCGAGAGTTGCACGAAGAATTGAACCTGGAGGTGACTCCCCTCCACCCCATCGGTTCTTGGTACCGCTCAAGAGGCCACGATGCCTTCGCAATTCACCTTGTTGCCTGTACACCGGTGGCGCTTGATGAACCGTCCTTATCGGTTCATGATGCGTTTGACTGGTTGTCGTCGACGTCTTCGCTCCAGCGTCCTTGGGCTGGAAGAGACGGTGAAATGAGCGATTATTTGCAGCACCACGTCAAACCCATGTCGTCGACTCACCGTCTTCATCCATCGAATGTTCGTCGTTGATGTGGCGTGGGACCTGACTCCTTCCCGGATGCCATGTCGCCGCTTGCAACCAATCGGCCAATCCGTTTCCTTCAATGCTGATTTCAAACACACCGCCCAAGGGACGGTCGCCAGGAATCGGAAACGCAATTTTTCCTGCGAGGGCTGCGAGGCGTCCGATGTGAAACGTTGTGGACGCTTCGTTCATGTTCAGCGACATGGCGTCGAGGGCAGTGTCGAGGATACGTTGTTCGTGAAGTTGGCTGAGAAAGGTGGCCAAGGAGACGTTCTCAAAGGACCATGTGTCGTTCGAAGCCTGCCCAAAGACCGGTTCATCGGGAAGTTGGTCCTTTTGGACTTCGGGGAAGATTTGCTGGAGGGCTTCGAGAATGCTGGTGGGCGAATCGGCCCCTGATAGAACGGTGCGTACGCAAGTCGAGAAGCCCTCGTCCGTTCCCGTGAGTCGAAGACGAGCACCATCCATGGTTCGGCGATGGGTTGCTGTTCAAAGAACATGCGGCCGCCAACCCTGTTTTGCGAAGAGGTGAAAACCAGCCCGGTTCAGCCACCTCCATGGATGCGCAGGGGGGTCCGTTGTTGGCAACGGTCGTTCCTGTCTTGAACGAAGCACCGTTTATCGAGGCGTGCCTCACGGGTCTTCTCAATCAATCCCTCACGCCTTCGGACCACATGATTTTGGTCCTTGACGGGGGTTCGGACGACGGCACCGTGGAAACGGTGCAGCGCCTGATGGCAGAACACCAGGGTGAAACCTGGCCTCGTTTGGTGTTGGAAGAGAATCCACAACGCACCGTCGCTCACGCTCGAAACCTCGCTCTTCGCTTGCTCCCTGAAAGCGTGCAATACATCGTGGAAATGATCGGTCATGCTACGGTCGAATCTGAACACCTCGAGCAACGTCTCCAAGCGTGGAAAGCAGTCGAAGCCAACGTCCCCGAGGGTTTGGCTGGCGTGGGTGTGCGCGTGGTTGAAGACGCCGGTGTTCGTACACGAATCGGTGATTGGATTGAGGGGTCCATTGCCTCGCCACTCGGAAGGAGCGGTGGACAATTCAGTCAATTCAACGCCCCTGAGCCAACCAATGTTCCTGCTTTTGTTATGCATCGCCGAGAGGCTTTGGTCGCCGTGGGTGGGTGGGACGAGGCCTTCATCACAAGCCAAGACAGCGACCTCTCCATGCGTCTTCTGAAAGCCGGATATCATCTCTATCGACACCCGCTGCCGACGGTAAGCATGCACAAAAGAAGCCATCTCGGCCAGTGGTGGAAAATGGGCCATCGCTACGGCTTCTGGAGAACAAAAGTGCTGCTCAAGCACCCAAAACGAGCCAAGTGGCAAGAATTTCTTCCGCTTGTTGGTCTTGTGTTCACTGCTTTTCTTGTTGGATTGAACGCCCCCGTCTTCTTCGTTCCTCCGGTTCTTTACGGAGGTGCCCTGTTCTTTGCCGGAGCACGTGAAGCTCTTCGGCAACAACGTCCGTCGTCGCTCATCGGCGTTCCCCTTTGCTTGTTGATGCTACATACCAGTTTCTCGTTGGGACTCATCGACGGCTTGGTACGGAAAGGTCGTCTTTCCAACGACCGTGGGTGAACACAAGAAGCCAATAGATACATGAGGACATCAGCCGAGGACGGAGGTGAATCACATGGCAGAAAGCAAGGGACTCACCAGTCGGAGTTTGAGTGCACTCCCG
>Ga0160423_10000874_pt1 | contig 25159 bp, 21 predicted proteins | sample CRUFie14St8metaG_FD_108191 | JGI IMG/M metagenome (GOLD analysis project Ga0160423, IMG submission 108191) | Marine microbial communities from the Costa Rica Dome - CRUD Field 142mm St8 metaG | ecosystem: Environmental > Aquatic > Marine > Oceanic > Photic zone | place: Costa Rica: the Eastern...
ATGAACACTTTTGTCAGCACAACCGTTCAATGTGCCCGCTGTCATCACCATAAATTTGATCCGGTTAGGATGGATGACTATTACAGCTTGCAGGCGGTTTTTGCCGCCTTAGATCGATCGGATCGTGAGTTTGATGCGGACCCGGTCGTGGCCCGTCAGCGCCAGTTTCTACAGGAGCTCAAAACTCAGCTTACTGTTGACCTGAGCGCCCTGCAGGAGCGCATTCGCCAGAAAGCAGGCGAGCCGTTACGAAAAGTAGAGGCGTCCATCCAGACCTTGGAAAAGGCTTCTGCCAGCAGGCCAGATGCCTTTGGTTACCACAGTGCGATCGCCGATGTGCCCGATGTTGAAAAGTGGGTGCAGGTGGATCTGGGTTCCGTCCAAAGGATCCACCAAGTGCGTCTTTGGGGCTGTGAAGATGATTTCAATGGCATTGGTGCAGGTTTTGGTTTTCCTCCTAGGTTTCGTATTGAAGCTTCGAGTGAGGCCACCTTCACCCAGGAGAAACATTCACTGGTCGACCATACCCAACAGGATGTGAGCTCTCCTGGGTCGGGTGTCTTTGAAATAACCTTTGAGCCAGTTCAGGCACGGTATGTCAGGGTGACGGCGACTCAGTTGGCCCATCGCTCCAATGACTTCATCTTCGCGCTGGCCGAGTTGGAGGTGCTGGATGTGGGTGGCAATCCAATGGCGTTGGGTGCCCCAGTGAAAGCACTGGACAGCATTGAAGCCCCTGTGCGCTGGGCGCGAAGCAATTTGGTGGATGGGAAGTATTTCGAGTTGCCTTCGCTCTCGGAGGATGGACGCAACCTTGGAGAACTCAAGGAAGCCAGGCAGGAGTTGCTCGAAAAAGCCACCCAGCCCGAATGGTCCAGAGATCAACATGACTGGAAGAAGGAGTTGAAGGAGGTGGCTGTGGCACTGGAAGAGCTTCCCTCTGTCTCTAAGGTCTATGCTGGCATGGTGCATCACGGCTCCGGGGCTTTTCGTGGGCGTGGGTATTTGAATGGTGAGCCGAGAATGATTCGCGTTTTGGCCAGGGGAGACGTTTCACAACCTGGAAAGGAAGTTCAACCCGGGGCCATCCCTGTCTTTGAAGGTCAAGCTCCATCCTTCACCTTGGCCGATGGGCATTCTGAGGGTGACCGGCGAGTGGCCCTGGCATCCTGGATTCTTCGGCGTGATCACCCACTTACCTGGAGAACCATCGTCAATCGCCTTTGGCAATACCATTTTGGGGTGGGAATCTGTCCCACGCCTAATGATTTTGGCCGCATGGGAGCCGACCCAAGCCATCCTGACTTGCTGGACTGGTTGGCGGTGGAATTCAGGGATGGAGGTCAGTCCTTCAAGAAGTTGCATCGCTTGATTCTCACCAGTGCCACCTATCGTCAGGTGTCTTCCGCCGATCCCGGCAAGGCAAGCATCGATGGTGACAATCGCTATTTGTGGAGAATGAATCGACGACGACTTGAAGCTGAGGCTTATCGTGATTCAGTGCTGCAGCTAGCCGGGCTCTTGGACCGACGCATGGGAGGATCATCTTTCAGGGATTTTGTCATCGAAAAACCCGAGCATTCTCCTCATTACGAATACCATTTGCATGATCCGATGGATCCTCAATCCCATCGCCGATCGGTGTATCGATTCATCGTGCGCTCCCAGCAACAGCCTTTCATGACGACACTGGATTGTGCTGACCCCTCCCTGATGGTGGCCAAACGCAATGAAACCCTCACGCCCGCGCAATCTCTCGCCATGTTGAACAACCCCTTCATGCTCGCCATGTCCGAGGCATGGGCGGATCGACTCACCTGGGAGGGAGGCTCTCTTGAGGACCAGGTTCGGGGGGCGCTTGGAACACTGCTTGGTAGGCAGCCATCCTCCAAGGAGATTCATCGCTGGCTGGGGTATGCCCGGGACCATGGGTTGGCCAACACCTGCCGCTGGCTCTTCAATCTCAACGCTTTCCTTTTCGTCGACTGAAAAAGTAAACCCCGATCTCCAAGGCAAGGAGAACGGGGTCTTTTAAAGCGCTTGGTCCGCTGTTCGGATCAGTGCTTGGGACGCAGAAGAATGGCTTTCTTGCGGGTGCCATCAACTTCTACACTGTGAGTCTCGATGGATGGATCGTCCTTTAAGGTGTTGTGAACGATACGTCTCTCATAAGCATTCATGGGCTCCAGTTCGACCACGTCACCCCAGCGACGAACTTTGTCCGCAGCTGCTTTGGTTTTTTCAACCAGGGAGTCCCTGGACTTCATGCGGTAATTGCCTACATCCAGAGTGACCTTGGGGATGTCGCGATCCTGGCGAAAGAGAAGTCGGTTGACGACGTATTGCAATTGACTGAGCGTCTGCCCCTGACGGCCAATGAGGCGTCCCGGATCTTCGGTTTGGATCTCGAGAAAAATATTGTCATCCATGTGGGTTTCTGCCACCGAGGCGGAAAACCCCAGGGAGCTCAAGAGGCCTTCCAATGTTTCTTTTGGTTTTGCGTTCATGGTTTCACGAATCTGAGGAACCTCTGTCATGGGTTCTTCTTCTTGTTTGGTTTACGGTAGGATTGCCCCCAGTCCGGGCTCCCTTTGTGTGGAGTCTTCGGTTGGTCGATTGGAGTGGGGGTCGATCCCGCAGTCTCGTTTCTGATGAGCTTCATCTGGACAATGGACAAGAGGTTTTGGACCGTCCAGTAAAGGGCAAGACCTGCGGAAAAGTTGTATAAAATGAAGACAAACATCAATGGCATGTATCTCATGATCTTCTGCTGGGCAGGATCCATACCTGGAGAGGGAGGTGTCATGCTGGTTTGCCAGAGCTGGGCCGCTCCCATCAGGAGAGGCCACAAATTGAATGGGATTTCCAATCCCGGAATTATGAACAGGGTATCTGGCTGGGAGAGGTCACTGGTCCAAAGGAAGCTGGCACCTCTCAACTCGATCGCGCTCTGAAGCATGGAATAAAAGCCAAAGAACACGGGAAGTTGCAGAAGGATGGGCAGGCAACCCCCCAGCGGGCTGACTTTGTTTTCCCGCATGAACTCCATGAGCTTGCGGTTCATTTTTTGAGGGTCTTCCTTGTATTTGTCCTGAATAGCCTTCATTTGGGGCTGGAGGGCCGACATGCGCTTCATGGAGCGCGTGCTCGCCTGAGTCAGAGGCCAAAATAGGATCTTGATAATTACGGTGATCGCGACAATGGCCCAACCGTAGCTCAAACCCCAATCTACGAGCTTGTTCATCGCCAGGAGGAGTCCTTTGGCAAAAACGCCGAAAAATCCCGTGAACCCCATCACGGCATCCACACCTTCGTTGGTTTGTTTTCCGAGGCGAGCGAGGGTGTTGTATTCCTTGGGGCCTGTGAACAGGGTGTACTGATACTCCACATTTCCGTTGGCTCCCAGGGTGGTGGCTGGATAAACAAAAGCGTTGAGATAAGCCTTGGGGTTGGGGTTGGCGTTGGGGTGCTTCTGGAGGGTTTTCACGCTGGGGGCGGGGAGCGCCTTCTGTTGAGTGACCAAAGCAGGGGCAGGTTTCTCCGGGATGGCAATCATGGCAAAAAACTGATTGTCCACCGAGGCCCAGCGAATGGGACCATACTCCGAAGCGTAAGTGGTGCGAGGCGTGCCAGGGAAACAGCCCAAGGTGCGGTTGGCAAACCATCCTTCCTTGACCTCTTCAACTTCATCCTCGTAGCCATAGCGAAGGCCCATGTAGAGATCCTTGTCTTCGGGCGTGGTGGGGCCGGTGCTCCCCGTCACCACGTAATGCTTGGGAACATTCATTCCTTGCTCAGAGGTGTTTTCAATCCTGATGGAAGCCTGAATGACATAATTGGTGGTTGGGGTGAATGTTTTCGTCACGCGCAGGCCCTCCTCAGTTTGAGTGGTGGCCATGATTTGATCCCCTTGCTGGGAAAGCAGGTAAGGCATTGGGGAAGCAGCATCCAGGCTCCCAAAGAGGACACTCATGGCGGGAATCTCAAGGTGATGGTTTAGCTGTACCTTTTCTTCTGTGGTGGAGTCATCCTCTTCGCGGCGAGTGGTTACATTAAAATCGCGGAGCAGGATGGACTCAATACCTCCACCCAGGGAGGTAAAGTTGTAATCCAATGATTCCATGTCCAGGATCAGTGCAGAGGCTTCCACACCAACCGGAGCAGTGAGAGAGGTGTTGCCTTCCTGTCCCCCAGGGCTTCCAGCAGTCTCCGTCAGAGTTGGGTTGACCGAGGGAGCTTCCTGGTTTTCGGCAACCGCCTGAGGGGTCTGCTTTGGGGGATACATCTGGTTGATGCTCTTGTACCAGATGACCATGCCGAGGATGGAAAAGATGAGGATGGCTACGGATTTACGATCCATGGGTGGGTGAATAAGTCTTTAAGGTCGCTGCTCGTCCATTTCCGAGCGGTAAAAGATGGGTGACATGGGTTTTGGCGGCTTTGCTGCCAATGTCGTGACCACATTGGGGTCCATAGAACTTGGAACAGGATCCCAGCCGGAGGGTCCCCAGGGATGGCATTTTGTTAGGCGCTTGAGCGCCAGAAGGCTCCCACTCCAGACCCCGTGCAGCATGATCGACTCCATGGCATAGGCTGAACATGTGGGTTGAAATCGGCAGCCTGCTCCAGGTCCCATGAAGAACCTTTTTAGGGGAGACAGTGTCCACCGGTAGAGAATAATCGGGAAGCATGCTAAATGTCGCCATAGCTTCATTCTTCTTCGTCCTCCAACATGGTGTGTTCCTTCAAGATGCGAATCAAATCCAGCGCCACTTCAGGCTGGCGTTTGTTCACGATGGACTTCCTGGCAATCAAGATGATATCCACTGGAGTCAACAAGGCGTGTTGAAGATGTCGGAATGATTCTCTCAGCAGTCTCTTAGCACGATTTCGGTCGTGCGCCTTGCCGATTCGCTTGCTTGCGATGACACCCAGTCTCGAGATTTTGGCCGACGGGTTGAGCTGCCAATTAGCAATCAGGCATCCACGCACCTTTCTCTGCCCCGTTTCCTTGAGATGAGCAAATTCGGCGGATCTCAGGATGCGCTGGCTGTGAGTCAGGCGAAGTGGTTGAGCTGGCTTCAGACGAGTGGTTAAACGTTCAGGGAGAGGATGTTCTATGCTGGGGTTAGCCGCTTGCGTCCAGCGCGGCGTCGGGCATTGAGGATGCCACGGCCGCTCTTGCTGCGGGTGCGACTGAGAAAACCATGTTGGCGTTTTCTACGAATCTTGGATGGTTGATAGGTCCTTTTCATACAAAATTTTAAATGAAACGAGGCTCTCTTTACCTTCAGGCAAGAGGGATGCCCCTTGTTGAATGGGGTTCAAAACGCCCAAAATAGAGCCGCGGATCATACCAACCGCCCATGGGATGTCAAGCAGTGCAAATTCATATTTCAAAGCTAGACCTAACGGAATTCTTACCTCTAAGCTCAAGGTTTTAGTTGAATCATTACATGACAGATCCCAGATATCGAACCCTTGCGGATTTACTCGTCGGTTACTCCACCCAGGTAAAAAAAGGTCAAAAGGTGCTTTTGGACATGATAGATGTCCCGGACGCTTTCACCGTGGCTTTGGCGCGGTCTGTCCGTGATGCAGGAGCCATCCCGCTGATTGAGACCCGACACACCCGAGTCACACGCGAATTGCTGTGTGGCATGACCGAGGAGCAAGCCACCATCATGAGGGATATCGAAATGGCCCGAATGAAGAAGGTCCAGAGTTACATCGCCATTCGAGGAGCGGTCAACACCAGTGAAAACTCGGATGTACCCGGTGATTCGATGTCCCTTTATTCCAAAGTGATGCGTCCAGTGCTCAACTATCGGGTGAACAAAACCAGGTGGTGTGTTCTCAGGTGGCCCACACCGAGCATGGCTCAGGCTGCCAACATGAGCACTGAGGCTTTCGAGGATTTCTACTTCGATGTCTGCACGCTCAACTATCGAAAAATGGGCAAAGCCATGGAGACATTGGAAAAACTCATGGCGCGCACGGACAAGGTGGTGCTCAAGGGACCCGGAACGGATCTGAGTTTCAGCATCAAGGGGGTTGGAGCCAAGGCATGCAAGGGAGATCGCAACATCCCTGATGGAGAGGTTTTCTCCTGTCCACTGAAGTATTCGGTCAATGGAGTCATCCAATACAACACTCCTAGCGTCTATGCCGGTACGCGGTTTGAAAATGTGCGACTTGTCCTCAAGAACGGTAAAATTGTGGAAGCCACTGCCAATCAAACCGAGCGCATCAACCAGATTTTTGATACAGATCCGGGCGCGCGTTATATCGGTGAATTCAGTCTGGGGCTCAACCCCAGAATTCTCAACCCGATGAATGACATTCTCTTTGATGAAAAGATTGCAGGGTCACTGCATTTCACTCCGGGGCAGGCCTATGAGGATTGTGGCAATGGCAATAAATCCGCCATCCATTGGGACATGGTTTTGATTCAGCGGCCCGAATGGGGCGGTGGAGAGGTCTGGTTTGATGGAAAACTCATCCGCAAGGATGGCCTTTTTGTTCCCAAGAGCCTTCAGAAACTCAATCCGGATCAACTCGGATCCTGATCATGGCCCAGCAATTGGTTACATTGGATCTTGAGGGCGTCCTGGTCCCCGAAGTTTGGATCGCGTTTGCTGAGAAAACGGGGATCGAAGCCCTCAAGAAAACAACACGGGACATTCCGGATTATGATGAGCTGATGACCGGCCGCCTCGAGGTGTTGCGAGAAAACGGGCTGACCTTAAGCATGATCCAGGAGGTGATCGCGACTTTGACCCCTCTTCCGGGGGCAGTCGAATTTCTGGACCAGCTCAGAGAGAAGGTTCAAGTGATCATTCTCTCTGATACCTTTGAAGAGTTTGCCCAGCCCCTCATGCGTCAATTAGGCTGGCCCACCATTTTCTGCCATCGCCTTGAAGTTTCATCCGACCACATTGTCCATTATCGGCTTCGACAGGCAGACCAGAAACAGTGTTCGGTGAAGGCCTTTCAGTCTCTTCAATACAAGGTGATTGCTGCTGGAGACTCCTTCAATGACATTTCCATGCTTTCCAGTGCGGACCACGGAATTCTCTTTCATGCTCCGGACAACATCCGCCAGGAGTTTCCGCAGTTTCCTGCGGTGGATACCTACGCTGCCCTGATGGAGCAAATCACCGAGCACCTTTCCTAACTTTACCTTCTTTGATTGAACAACCATGGAATCCGCCAAAGCACCTGTTAATCGCAAGACACTGGATGAACGTCATCAGATGAGTGACCTGGAGAGGCTTCGCCACTCCTGTGCCCACATCATGGCCACTGCCGTCACACGTCTCTGGCCTGAGGCTAAACTGGACATTGGTCCTCCTACCGATGAAGGTTACTACTACGACTTTGATCTCAAGGACCATCGTTTTAGCCCGGAAGATTTCGAGGCCATCGAGGCTGAGATGAAGAGAGTGATTAAGGAGAACCAGGTCTTTGAACGACAGACCAAAACCCGGGAGGAGGCCTCGGCTTATTTTCAGGAGCGGGGACAAACCTTCAAGGTGGAACGCCTGAAGGATATTCCCGAGGGTGAAGAAATCACCTTCTATCAGAATGGCACCTTCGTGGACCTCTGTGCGGGGCCTCACGTGATGCGAACAGGCAATGTCAAGGCGTTCAAATTGCTTCGAGTGGCTGCGACCTACTACAGGGGGAATGAAAAGAACCCCCAGCTTCAGCGTATCTACGGAACAGCCTTTCGCAACAAGACACAGCTCAATGAGTGGTTGGAAGCTCAGGAAGAAGCTCGCAAGCGTGATCATCGAAGGATCGGCAAGGCCATGCAGCTTTTCACCTTCGATGAAGATGTGGGTCCGGGGCTTCCCTTGTGGATGCCCAAAGGGTCAGTACTCATTGAGGAACTCGAAAAATTGGCCAAAGAAACTGAATTTGAAGCAGGGTATCAGCGAGTCAGGACACCTCATCTGGCCAAAGAATCCTTGTATTTGACCAGTGGCCATCTACCCTATTATGCGGAAAGCATGTTCCCTCCCATGGAGTTGGCCGAAGATGCCGTAGAGGGTGGGCAGGCGCAGGTCAAGGAGCGTTACTACCTCAAGGCCATGAACTGCCCGCATCACCACAAGATTTTCGCCGCTACCCCCCGCAGCTATCGCGAACTGCCCTTGCGACTGGCCGAATACGGCACCTGCTATCGCTACGAGCAATCTGGAGAGCTCATGGGGTTGATGAGGGTGCGATCCATGCAGATGAACGATGCACACATTTACTGTACGCCCGATCAATTCGCGGACGAATTCAAGGCGGTCAATGAAATGTATCTCAAATATTTCAAGGTCTTTGGATTCGAGAAATACCAGATGCGATTCAGTACACACGATCCGGAGCGCTTGGGTGACAAGTTTGTGGATGAACCTGCCTTGTGGAAAAAAACCGAGAATATGGTGAGGGAAGTGTTGATTGAATCAGGTATTGATTATGTCGAAATCCCCAACGAGGCGGCATTCTATGGGCCCAAGATCGATGTTCAGGTGTATTCGATTTCTGGTCGTGAATTCACCATTGCTACCAACCAGGTCGACTTTGCCGTTCCTTCCCGCTTTGGATTGCAATATCGATCGGCCGAAAATCAATTTGAAACACCGCTATGCATCCATCGAGCCCCTCTGGGGACTCATGAGCGCTTCCTTGCTTTTTTGATTGAGCATTATGCGGGCAATTTCCCTCTCTGGTTGGCTCCTGACCAGGTGCGCATTCTGCCCATTACCGAAAACCAGCTTGAAATGGCCAAGTCTCTGGAAGCTGAATTGCGCAGGTACGGCGTTCGTGCCGAGCTCGAATACAGCCATGACAAGTTGCAGGGGCGCATCCTCAAGGCAGAAGAAGCCAAAGTGCATACCATGATGATCATCGGCGCCAAGGAGCAGGAAGCTGATTCAGTGGCCGTTCGGGTTCATGGAAAGGGCAATCGTGGGGTGCATCCGCGTGAAAAAGTGGTCAAGGACCTGCTGGAGAAGATTGCCCTACGTTCCTCTGAAGATGGATCGACGGCTCATTGATCGGCATCGTTCGTCGGCTTGCTTTGCATGGAGTTGCCTCCAGCCTTCCTAGGGTTGGTTCTTGAACTCGATGGGCGCTCATTCCATATTGGGCTCGCTTCCACTTGTTCTGACCACACGATTTATGAAAGCTCTTAAGATGTCATCAACGACGGGCTCGCGACCGATCTTTCTGGCGATGAGCATGGGTTTCACCTTGCTCGCATCTGCTGGCGACGGAACCCTCGAGCCTTTCCTTGGCCCGCCCAAAATCGAGATGCAGCAACTCTTCCAGGGGCAGCGGTTTCCCAATGTGGCCGTTGCTACCGATGGAACCGTGCTGGCGTCCTGGGGCAATGACGACGTAAAGATTCGTCGCAGTACCGATGGAGGAGCCCAGTGGTCCGAACCTGCAACCCTCATGGAAGGAGGCTTTCAGGGAGGTGGGCTGACCGTGGACACGGTCAGCGGAGATGTGTTTGCTTTTATCGAGGCGCACCATCCTCCTGCCCCCATTCACATTTACCGCAGTCAAGACCATGGGCTCACCTGGCAGACCCAGCCCACGAAACTCCTCCCTAACAGCCAAGGGCATCTTCCATCGATGCACATGAACGACCATGGGATCACGCTTCAGGTGGGACGGCATGCCGGCCGATTGATACGGCCTTCCCGGTGGTATGCCGCAGGGAATCGACGCGAAGAGTGGCCCAATCATTACACCAATGCCATTTTCAGTGATGATCGCGGGGTGACTTGGCAGGCAAGTGAGGCTTTCCCTGAAATGGGGACGGGCGAGGCTTGTATTGTCGAATTGTCCAATGGGATTCTTTACTACAACTCGCGGGTGCACTTGGATCAAAACGAACACAATACCCGTCGACGTTCGGCCCTGAGTCGGGATGGAGGCGTTCATTGGGAGGATTGGCGTATCGTTCACGCACTTCCTGATGGTCATCAGCACCGTTCCTATGGCTGCATGGGTGGGCTGGTCCGTCTCCCGGTCGAGGGACGGGATTTACTGGTATTCAGTAATTTGGATACTCCCAAGGCAACCCGTGAACGCGTGACCCTGTGGTTGAGTGCTGATGGTGGTCAAAGCTGGCCCATCAAGCGCTTGGTTTACGATGGTGCCAGTGGCTATTCCTCCTTGAACGCCGGGCGACCCGGAACAGCCAGTGAAGGTTGGATGTATCTTTTCTTTGAGGGCGGTCCGGGGGGAGGTGGTCAGATGGTTCGAGTGAACCTCACATGGCTGCTGCAGGGCGTCTCCAACGACGATGGCCAGCTGCCAGACTGGTTGACTTCCCGGCTATAGGCTCCACGGGCGATCTTCTCCTATCGGGGTGATCCGAAATATCGCGTGATCAGCTCAGAAGCCAGTGGCTTGCTGCACTTGGACACTCCCACGGTTGCCACGGTGGATCCCATTACGTCCCAGATGAAGGGTTGGATGCCCAAAAAGGAATATACCTTGAAACCGTCATACATTAGGTAGCCGATGACGTAGAGGCTGAGATGGGTGATGCATCCTCCCAGCATCCCAGCGATCATACCTTTTTGGTTGACCCCTTTCCAGAAAAGAGCCAAAGCCATCGGCATCAGAAAGCATCCAGCCAAGCCTCCTGTGGCAAAGACAATCAGGTTTTGGAGATAGGTGGGAGGATTGAGAACTGCTATGACCGCAGCGATTCCAATCAGCGTGGTGGTCGCATAGGTAAGCCACTTGATGGCGCGTTCGGAAGCCTTGGGATTGACGTGATGTTGATAGACATCACGCACCACTCCGGAGGAAACCATCAGCAGAAAGCTATCCACGCTACTCATGACTGCGGCAAAAGGAGCAGCCACGATGAGCCCCGTAAGCCAAGGCACGCCGGCAGCAAAGGAAAGCGTGCGGGCCATTTCTGGCATGATGCGGTCTGGGGTGATTTCCATCCCGGGAAGCATGACCTTCGCACAGCAGAAAATGATCACTAGTGGAAAGTAAATTGCTGTGTAATAAATGGATACGACGATGATGGATCGTTTGAGGACTCGGCTATCGGTGAAGGCCATTTGCCGCACCATGTTGCTGGGTTGTCCGGCTCCGCCGAAGGCCCAGAAAACAAAAAAGCTAAACGCCATGCCGATGGACAGATAACCCAATTCACTGTCCTTACTCGGGCCGGGCGCGCTGACATAAACGCCCTTGCTTCCATCGCCTCGAGCGTAGCCTGTGGGTTCCCCTTGAATGAGGGTTTTTCCCCAGGTAGAGAGATCCCAGACATCCACCGCAAGATGGGTGTCTGGATTGGTTTCAATCAAGACTTCTGCCGTTTCACTCAGGGTGTCTCCCTGTCGCATCTTTAGTGGCTGAGCCAGTCTGACCAAGTCCCCCGTTTCGGTTTGCAGCCAGACCCCTTTGGGAATGCTTCCAGCCTCAAGGATGGGTTCCTTCCATTCGACTCGAATAGTACCGCTTTTGGGAGGTTCGAGTTGAGCCAGTTTTTGAGTGGCTTGGCTCAGACCTCCTACCTGATAAAGCACGAGGAACAACATGATCAACACGCCGATCACCATCACGATTCCCTGCATGACGTCGGTCCAGACCACGGCTCGGAATCCCCCGTAAGTCGTGTAGACAATCACCGTGCTGGCAAAGAGCAGGAGGCAGAGCAAGTAGTCGGCGTCGGTCTGTTGCGTTAGAAAAAAGTTTCCCTTCCATCCGGCCACCCAAAGAACTCCTTGTTGAAAGAGGGGCATGTCCTGAAGCAAGGTGGCGAGAATCTGGCTGCCCGCTTTGAATTGTGCCAGAAGATAAAAAAACATGAAGAAGGTGAGCAACCCGGTGGCCACAAGCCCAACCGAAGGGCTGCCAAAACGTTCCCTAAGGATATCCGGCACGGTGACCGCCTTGGCAATGCGTGAAACCTGGTTTAGACGCTTTGCTAGCAAGCCGGTGGTGACCAAGGGCACCACCATGTAGCTAGCGATCCAAAGCGCAAGGATCCAGCCATGGCTATAGATCAGGGCGGGAAAGCCCATGAAGCTGCCTCCCGAGGCATTGGTGGCGGCAAAGGTCAGCGCAAAAGCCCACATGCCAAGCCCTCGGCTACCTAGAAAGTATTCGCTAATGAACTCGCTTTTGCCCTTTCGTACTCTTCCTGCAAGCCATGCGAGAGCGAACACAAGGAGCATGTAGACAGCGAAGCTGATCAAGGCGGACTGATGCCCCGCCTTGGGTTGGCTGGCTTCCTGAATCCAGGGTAAAAGGGTTTCCATAGGCGTCTATTTCTCCGATTCCTCTTTGGGTGATGTCGCGTCGGTTCCCGACGACTCATGGGCATCGAGGGGATCCTCTGCCATACCGAAACAAACAAAAAGAATGATGGCGACGTTGGATCCCAGCCATGGGATTGCGATTCCCCAAAAAACCCAGGATGGGAAGCCAAGAACCATCTTGAGCGTTTCTTCGGGAGCTTGCTGATAGCCCAGTAAATAGCAGGGGATCATCACCCACAGGGCAAAACTGGCCCAGAGGAGCAGGATGCCCCACGTTTCCTTCTTGGTGTTTTCGTAGACGGAGTGATTCATTCTCCTATCTGGGCTTGAAGCTTGATGATGTTGAGGGATCCCGGGTACTTCCAAATATCACCCTGACTCGCCTTGGTGGCGCCAATCAAAGGATACACAAAAGAAAGCCCTGCCAATAAAATGAGTAAGGGCCAACCGATCAGAATAAAGCTCAATAAAAAGAAGATCACCCCATAGATCAATTCACTCAAAATCCAGTTCAGCACGATGGTGCCATGAGCATCAATTTTAGGTGAGAGATCTTTTTTCAAGAACCAGATCACGATGGGGACGATCCATCCCAGGACTGGAATCAAGTATCCACATAGTTGTGAGAGATGGATGAACATCCCCCAGGTGTTGGCATCCGCCTTGACCGGCTCCAGAAGGTGATCGTAGTTTGCTTTGGCTTGGTTTTGTCCTTCAAAAAGAGATTGCTTAGCCTGCTCGTATTCACTCTGGGTGATCAGCCCTTCCCGTCGCAGGCGTCCCAGCTTTTCCATTTCATCGGCAAGACTGTTCATGGCTTGCAGGCAATTCCTTCAGGGGACCAGGGCGAGCGATTCACGCCAAAGGGCATGCGCGCCCGGTCCCATTCCTGCGAAAGGATATCCTCCGACATCATGGAATCCATGCATTCAAGCAACTCACCCCAAAGCAGGTGTCGTTCAGGTGGCATGGTGCTCTTGTCATGCTCAAGGTATTGGGTGATGGCGGTGGTCAGTCGTGAATAACGGTGATCGTTGGGCTTGGGCGGCTGATAGATCTGAGCTGAATAAAGCCTGCCATCCTTGGACTGTGCTGCAAAGGTTTCATCCTGGAGGATGCCATCAACGGTGAGAAGAACCGACTGCAGCCCATCCACATGTTGGATGATCCATGCCCTGGTGTCGCGCGCAAGATCAGGAACCATGCCAAGGCCCACGATGTCCTGCGTGCGCCCGTCAACGGTGGCATCGCCTTGTTTGCTGTGGGTTCTCGAAACAGCTGCCTTGAATAGGTCCCATGAAAAAAGCCCTTCCCGGGCTCCTTTCCAAACGGCATCACCCCGCAGGAGGCGTATGTGCTGAATGCCGGATTCGCCTCCCTGACGATGACTGGTCAAGCCCAACAGTGCGTCGATGCCATGGGTTTCGGCTTCAGGGTAAGCACCTCGAACCAAGAGCACGATTTCCGAGAGCGGGCATTGCCAGGGGATATCCACTTCTGGAAGTCGCCATGTGTAGGGCATGGGCGTGCCCGCTTGAAACGAGGGGCTTATCGATGCCTCGCCCTGGCACCAGCTCAGCGGAGGGATGCCGATGACCCATCCGCGAGCGGGGCTGTTGGATAAGCACTCATACCAGTCCTCGGCGAGGTGGGTTTTCCAGCTCTCAGGTCTTCCAGGTGCGATGATCCAGGCATCGATTCCCTGAGTGGCCTCCTTGGCATCCTTGCTCAACTGTAGCTTGGAACTGGCCTGGAGACGCTTTTCCATCGCCGGGTTGAGGGCCTGTTGAGGCACACGGATGTGATCCCATGGTGCCGATGCGATCGATCCTTTTTCGGGCCATCCGAACAGAAGACGATCTAGGACCTGCTGGGCAGTGGATCCCTCTTTGAATGTGTCCAGGAAAAATGCCAGTGTTTTCATGTCCTAGTTACATTTACCCTCTCCAGTAAGAAGATCGTGGCCCCACCTGATAACGGATGTTGAGTTCGGGGGTGTTCAAGGCAACCTCCCCGCGATAGAGCGATTCGACAGCAAAAAGGGTGATCCCTGAAGTCAGCAGGGTACGCTCAGGGGGATAGGTTGCATGTTCAAGGGCGATGGTCTCTTCAATGCGCCGGGAAAGCGGATTGAAAAAATCAGCCGTGGTGGTGTGGGCCGGTGGCATGGGCAAATGCATCAGACACGACAGGATGCTGCCGTCGGCGTGCATGCCGGCATAGGTGAAGTCCTGCACTAGTCCATTGAGCATGAAAAGTGTGGTTCGAAAGCCATCCTGATGTTCGATCCAGTAGGCTACCGGATTCGGGCACGCTTCCTGAATCCAGTCTGCGCTGGGAGGGCGCCAAGGACCACCGGAAGCAGGGCGGCATTGGTGGCTGCGATTCAGCGCGGCGATAAGAAGTTGTTCGGTCGTCGTGCGCGATGCCAGCTGGTCCCATACCTTCCGACCGCGCATGGCGTGTACAGATCGGACTCCCGCTTCACCTCCATGACGTCGTTCCGACATGCATTGAGCGGTTTCCAGTCCGTGAATGTCATACGAATCGACCCCTCCGTAGCAAACGCAGACGCTTTCATTCAGATCGCTGTTCCACGGCATGTCGATGGAGGGAATACGCCAGGTGACCGGCAGGGATGATCCTGCTAAGAGAGGAAAGCCCAGCCGGTAGCTGTCTTTCACCATTTCTACGCATTCCTCCCAGCGCGTGGAGTAGTGCTTATCGTTGAAGACAGGCACGGCTCGCCCGCTTCTCTCGAACACCTCCACCATCTCTTTGAAGAAACGATAGCGAGGGTATTGTTTTTGCCCCTTGGCGTTGGTGGGGTATTGTCCATGTTCGGCAATGATGATCACCCCGTCGACATCGAGTTGATCCGTTCCCCGTGTGAGCGCCTCGGCAATGCTTCCATAAATGGGGACTCCGTGGCGTCTTTCGCGGTCACGAGCCAGATCGTTTTCGGGGAACTGGTCGACGTAAAGCGAGACTAGCTTGAGTTGGGGGAAATAGTGTTCTCCATGCCATCCGTAGCCCTCCAGCAGACGATCGATGAAGTGCTGGGCATGGCTGTGTCGCCTTACTTCGGTTGCCAGCAGGGCGACTTTTTTGGGAGCCCCCTGGCTCATGGAGGACCCCTGCAGGGTCGATGCCAACTGCAGGATTCCTGAACTGGCACCCAAGAGCGAAAGCTGCTCCAGGAAGGTTCTTCTGGAAACTCCCTCCTCCAAATGCTTACAGGGATATGGGGGTGCTTGAATCATGATGACATTTTGGTGACGGGTGAAATGTTCGCAAGTGGGGCAGGGGTGCGTCAATGGGAAAGCAGGGGAGGAGAGTTCGCCCACAAGTATCGGTGATTCACGTTGACCGGATCCTTTTCTCCCCGTAAAACTTGAAGATCCCCAAAGGCTATGAAAGCAAAAACTTTCAACTCCTTGAAGGCTTGGCATATGTCCCACATCTCAACGAATGCTCGAAAGGGCTTTACGCTGATTGAATTGTTGGTGGTGATCGCCATCATTGCCATCTTGGCAGGCATGCTTCTTCCTGCCCTCAGCAAGGCCAAGGCGAAGGCCAATCAGACACTCTGTCTGAGCAACCAGCGGCAATGGGGCATTTCCATTCAGATGTATGCAGCCGATCACAACAATCGCTTTCCAGACAATTCTCAAGGGCAGCACTTGAGTTGGATGGGCCCGTCCATGGCGGAGTTTTGGCGCAACTATCTGATGGAGTCCAAAAAGACAGAGACAGAGAAGGACAAGTTTCACGTGATCTTTTGCCCGACCGACAAATGGCATCGAGTGGCCGACATGTGGAGAAACTCTGATCCCAATGCCCATCTCAAACCTGTACTGACGGGCTACTTCTACCTGCCGGGTCGCACCGCTTCTAGTGCGGAGTATAATGTGAGTGGGGTGGAAAACTGGGTGAAACGTAAGCAACTGGGGGGGCGCTTCAAGAATGCTCCTATTCTCTCGGATCGTCTCCAGGGAATCGGAAGCTGGAGCGTCAACAACAACAGCGGAAACGTGAATTGGTTCACCGAGAGTGACGGAAAGTCCGTTCCTGCCGCGACCCATCGCAATCAGGACGGATCGCCTCAGGGGGGTAACTTTCTTTTCGAAGACGGTCACGCCGAATGGCATCGCTTTGATCTTCAAAACGCTCGTCAAACCATTGATCTGGGTGCCCGAGTCGGAAGCTGGCTTTGCTTCTACAAGATACCGATCCAGGAATGAGACCCTCGGAGCTTGGGCTTGGCCTGGCGTGCCGGGCTTTCTGTGGTTTTCACGGACGCTCCAATGAGGAACGGACATCTCTTTCAGAAGATCCCTTGCCAGCCTCAGGCGAGGGCAGGGTTTTGACGTTGAGGATCCCTGCCGGGTTGGCAGCCATGGGGGAAGGCGTCGTGAAAAAAGAATAGTCCCGCAGAGGTTCCTTCCCCAACCATTTTTGTTCCACGAAATGGCTTTGATTGAGCCCAAAGGAGATGTCCGCGACTTGCTTGGGGTATTTGGGAAGGTATTCATGTGCGACCCGTCTGCCATTGGGGCGGATCAAAGCCAGGTACTCTCCTCCCGAGGAAAGTTTGAAATTGGTGTGGAGATCGCCGACCCAGTTGGTGCGGTTCTTTCCGGAGGCCCAGACCAGCAGGAAAGCCCCCGGTCGTAGACGAATCGAGGGAAAGGGCCATTTTTTGTAATCCTTGAAGTCGTCAGTCAGCGACCAGCCTTCCAGCGACTGATCTTGGTCACTGGCATTGTAAATTTCAATCCAATCCGAAAAATCGCCATCGCTGTCGGCACGGATGGATTGGTTTTCTGCCAGAAATTCCGAAATTAGCAGATCTGGTTTTCCGGCGTAAAAGCGCAAAAGATCGGGAGAGAGAGTCGCGCCCAGCACCATGCATCCGATGAGAAGGGCGATGAATTGCCAGGAGGTGATACGGTTTTTGCTCTGGATGACTCTCATGAACTACGTTCTGTTTTCTAACCGTGGAGGAGCTCCACCCCACTAACATACTTAGACATGCGGGTGATACGGAATGGGAAGAAATTCATCAAACGCTCGTCCAGTGTGGCAATGGATCCCTGGTATTTGAGTTCCACAATCACACTTTGGTGGAGTTTCCGGATGCGCTCAAAGCTATTATCGAACCTCTCGATGGCGATGAAGCTCAGCTCTGAATCGATGGTGATCCGATAGTCTCCGTCCATGGACAGAAAATATTTCCTCCGATAGCGATTGCCGATTGTTGGGAGGACCACCGCCGTGTCCTCCTTGACCCGGTCTGGCAAGGGACAGGAATCCCAGTAAGTCTTGAGATCATGGTATCCAAAACCAGGTTTCAGCGACAAGGCAGGCAGCTTGTAAGATTCCTTGGTGCCGATCATGCCCCGCTTGATCTTGTACTCGAGCGTGGTCTTGGAAGGGTTGTAGAGATAATCTCCATACCAACGGAGCCGGAGCTTGGTGCGCGCAGCCTGGCCTCCCAGGTTCTCATGGTAGTTGTCCAACTCCGGCGTATCGAAGTAGATGTTGTTGATGTATCGGGGTGGGAAGCACTCGCGAAACAGACAAGGGGAGCGTCGTACCCACATTTCCACTTCGTGGAGGTTCAGATCTTGGATGTGGTATTTCCGCTCGAAACGATAGTCATCGGCCGAACGCTCTTTGACTGGCACCGAGGCTTGCATGTCAGGCATGGGCTCTAGCTACCGATGCCCCGATCGTCAATGAGGCTGATCTTCAAGTTAGGATGGAGTTCTTTCAGGGACTGGCGGCAATTTTCAATGTGAGCCATGTTGCGAAACTGCATCTGAAAAGATGCTTCAAAGAGCTCTCCGTTTTCGTCGAGTCGACGCAGTCGATAGTCTCCGGTTTGTTTGGCCAGTAAGTCCGTGATGGACGATAAGAGATTGGGGTCGGATTGATCGCCAGAGAGGGTGAGATAGAGATTGGGAGATGCCTTGTCAGAGCGGGTGATGTGCCGCATCCACAGGATGGCCACAATGACACCAAAGGCAACCAGGGTGATCACTGCTTGCTGCGACCCCATGCCAAGACCGATGGCGATGGCAAAAAACAAGTAGCTCAATTCCTCTGGCTCCTTGATGGCAGCTCGAAATCGTATGATGGAGAGCGCGCCCACCAGCCCGAGGGACAAGGCAACCGAAGATTTGACAATGGTGATGATGAGCATGGTGGTCATGCTCAAAATCATGAAATTCCGACCAAACATTTCCCGATTGGAGAGCGCGTTGCCAAAATGGAGGTAAGCCTTGGCCAGCAGGTAGCTTAGAAGAGCTGCCAGGAGGAAATGAATCACAAACCAAAGGATGTCAACCTCGGCATTCTGGGCAGCAAAAAAATTCAGTAGGGATTTTGAATCCATGACTTATCGAACTTATTAGGACAATGAACGTGACAAAAATTTACACGGACTTTGAAATCAACGCAATATCTTGCCATGTCCTGACTTAATGAATGCCTTCCCTCACTGGGTGATCTTGCGTGTTTCCGACCTCAGGCATCCGAGCCGGGCGGCCCCAACGCTCCCTCGCTGGAGGCAATCACGCAGGCTACGGCGGCATCGCCCGTCACATTGGTCACGGTGCGCATCATGTCCAAAATACGATCTACCCCAAGAATGAGGGCAATGCCCTCGGTGGGTACTTGGATGGCCTCAAGGATGATGACTAGCATGATGATCCCGGCCCCGGGTACCGCAGCCGTGCCAATGGAGGCCAGAACAGCAGTCAGGACGATGGTGGCTTGCGCTGCAAGTGTCAGATCCAGGCCCAGTGCCTGAGCGATGAACACCGATGCGACAGCCTGGTAGAGAGCCGTGCCATCCATATTGATGGTGGCCCCGAGGGGCAATACGAAGGAGGTGACCTCCTCGGACACTCCCAGATGCTTGCGGCATCGATCCATGGTCACAGGGAGGGAGGCTCCGCTTGAACTGGTGGAGAAGGCAAGGAGCTGTGCCGGGGCCAGTCCTTTGAAAAAGGTTTTCCAGCCCAGGGGTGTCCAGAGACGCAGGAGCAGTGGATAAATGATGAGCATTTGACAGAGCAGTCCGGCGACGACAACTAGGCAGTAGGCACCCAGGCCTTTGAGAAGATCCATCACCCGTGAGGGGTCATCCTTGGCCAAGGTGACGATGGTGTTGGCCATCAGGCCAAAAACCCCCAGGGGGGCCAGGCGCATGATCAGATGTACGATTTGGATGACTGCTTCCATGAGCCCATCGAAAACAGCGAGGACGGGCTGACGCTTGGTTTGTGGACTCATGGTCAGTCCGACTCCAAGGATCAAGGAGACGCACACTACCTGCAACATGGCACCGTTGCTGGAAGCAGCTCCAAGAAAGTTCTCAGGCACCATGTCGGTCAGAAAGTCAAGTGGGCCCCGCTGGTGCACCTCCGAGGCGGCGGACTGCCGACCTTGCACATCCTCCTGATGGGCGGCTTCCAATTCAGCGCGCGTTTCATTGGGGAGGCTCTTTCCAGGTTGCACGGCGTTGACCCACAGTAGCCCCAGAGTCACGGCAAGAGCGGTGGTCCCCAGGTAGAGTGCGATGGTCTTGGCTCCCATGCGGCTGAGTTTTCGCACATCGGAAAGGGAGGCCACCCCTGAGACCAATGAGGTAATGACCAGCGGAACAGCGATAAGTTTGAGCAAGGTGATGAAAATCGTTCCGAAAGGACTGATCCAATCTCGGGTCCACTGCCCCCAGCCTTGGGATGAAGCGATCATTCCGTACACGACTCCTGCAATCAGAGCCATCACGATTTGCCAGTGAAGTTGTCGATACCAAGCGGTCTTCATGATGTTCTATTTGAATGGCGGCGGGGAGACATCCTTCATTATCTGCCATTCCGGCAGGGGAAAATGCCTCATTCCTGAACCTCTTCCACCTGGACCTCGTAGCGGTGGCTTTGAATGGTCAGCGCATACTTATGGATACCGGCCTTCAGGGTTTCCTTTTTGCCTGTGGGATGGGGTTGAGAGGCCTGGGTGGAAGGATTCCCCGGGGCTTCGAGGTGTTTTTTGAGCTCCTGTGGAAACATCGCCTGCAGAACGGCAAGATCATCGCTGTCGTCGTGTCCGACTTCTCTCAAGGCCTTTCTCAACGAGGGCATGCGCGGTTCCAGTAAGTCGGCTGGACGACCTTCAATGGAGGATTCACGCGCCTGTGCTTCAGCCTTTTTTCTAAGCTCAGGATCCACCAGTCCGGGTGTTGTGCCATACTTACCCAACAAGATATCGACCACCGGTTGAGAGAGCATGTTCCAGCGGCCGAATTTGACATTCAGCATGGACTGGGTGCCCACAATCTGCGATGTGGGTGTCACTAGAGGGATCCAGCCAAGGCGCTCGCGCACGTAAGGGATTTCCTTCATGACTTCGGTCAGTCGATCGCCCATGCCCTGTTCCTTGAGTTGATTGCGAAAGTTACTCATCATGCCGCCCGGGACCTGGTAAACGAGGATGTCTGCATCCACTGCTTCGTTCTTCGGGTTGGTGTAGGCGGAGAGCTCCTCATAGACCTGTGTGAAATGCTTCCCGAGCTGAGCCAAGGCTTCCGTATCATAGGAAGGTTTGCGTGAGCTGGTTTCCAGCATCGATTGCATGAGGAGGGTGTCAGGCTGTCCTGTTCCATTGGCAAAGGGAGCGATGGAGGTATCCACGCGGTCAACGCCGGCTTCAATGGCTGCGTAGTAGCTGGCCGCCGCCATGCCCGCGGTGCTATGGCTGTGCAATACCAAGGGTAAGCCAACGCTCTGCTTGAGGGCCTTGACCAGGTCTGCGGCTTTGGAAGGGCTCATCAAGCCCGCCATGTCCTTGATGCAGATGGAATCACATCCCATCGTTTCAAGCTCTTTTCCTAATGCGACAAAGCTGTCCAAGGTATGTACTGGGCTGGTGGTATAACACAAGGTTCCCTGAGCATGTTTTCCAGCCTTCTGAACGGCATCGATGGCTGTTCGCAGATTGCGGGTATCGTTGAGTGCGTCAAAAATCCTGAAGACGTCCATGCCGTGATTGGCAGAACACTGGACGAAAGCAGCCACCACATCGTCAGGGAAGCTGGTGTATTGGACGATGTTCTGCCCCCTCAAGAGCATCATGTGAGGAGTCCTGGGGCTCCCTTTCTTGAGGGCATCCAAGCGGTCAAAGGGATTTTCATCCAGGAAACGCAAGCAGGCATCAATGGTGGCTCCTCCCCACGTCTCTAGGGCGCCAAAGCCCACTTGGTCCAGGCATTCGAGGGCTGGAAGCATTTGGCCGGTCCGCATTCGGGTAGCCGCCAACGATTGATGACCGTCGCGCAAAACGGTGTTGTTGAATACAATGGAACCGGCCGACGGCATCTAGGCAAGCTTGCGGAGTGCCTCCTTGGGATTCAAGCGGAATCTGGACGGACTCGAAGAAGGAAAGCCTCTCGCATGCCAGCTTCCCATTCTTTGGCTTTGATGAATCCTCCGGATCGGCTTTGATGTTGCATCATGAGTGGTGCATCCCGCGACAAGACTCGCCAGTTGAAGGCTTTGATGAAACGGCCGCAGGGCATTCCCACTGTGGGAGTGCACGATGCCCTCTCGGCACTGGTTGCACAGCAGGCGGGTTTTGAACTCCTCTTCCTGGGTGGCTTTGGTGTCAGTGCCTCGCGCCTTGGTCTGCCCGACCTGCAATTTCTTGGCCTGCGAGACATGGAGCAAGCCGTCAGTGAGTTGACTGCTGTGCTGGAGATTCCCCTGATTGTGGATGCCGACACCGGCCATGGTGACTTGCCGCAAGTCAGGCGCACAGTCCAGCGGCTGGCTGCAGCAGGTGCCTCAGGCTTGCTGCTTGAGGATCAGCAATCTCCGAAGCGCTGTGGCCATTTCCGTGGCAAGCAGGTCATCGACACCTCCTCCATGCAGGCCAAACTGCGGGTCGCCATCGAGGCCCGACCAAGCGATGATTTTCTTATCATTGCCCGCACCGATGCTCGCGCCGTCCATGGCCTGGACGAGGCACTCCTTCGCATGCAGGCCTATGCCAAGTGTGGTGCGGGGGGAGGTTTTGTAGAAGCTCCTCAAAGCGTCACTGAACTGGAGCGTATCGCCCATGAAACAGGTATTCCCCAGTTGGCGAATATGCTGGTCGGTGGGGCCACCCCCATTTTGAAGTGGCAGGAGCTTGCCTCGATGGGGTTCAAGTGGGTGGTGAGCCCGATTGAAACCCTTGCTGTATGCATGAGCGCCCTTCAAGCTATGATGACGACTTTTTTGACTGAGGGCGGTCTGACTGATTTCATGCAGGACAAGGCCAGTTTCGAAGACCTCAAGTCGCTTCTCAATCTCAAGGAGTGGCAGTCGGCCGAGGCTGATCCGAACCATGCTCGAAGAGAGGGAAACAATGCCCGATGACTCTCCCTTGTCTCCTTTGCTTTAACGGATTGTCAATCCCCACAATCTCTATTAAAACGTCTTACATGAACGCTGACTCTCAAAGCCTCCCATGCCGTGTCCGGTTATTGGGTGTCCTCCTTGGCCTTTCGATGCTCATGCTGGCTTCTTTACCCCTCCTTGCCGAGGATGGATGGGTGCACTACCCGGGCAAGGAAGGTCCGGGCAAGGGCAAGCGTATCGTTTTCATCACGGGTGATGAGGAATATCGATCCGAGGAAGCAATGCCCATGATGGCTAAGATTCTTTCGGTTCGTCACGGTTTTGATTGCACCGTTCTCTTTGCCATGGATGATGCCACCGGGACGATTGACCCCAACAACCAGACCAACATCAAGGGTATGCATTTTGTGGCAGAAGCCGATCTGGTAGTGCTCTTTACCCGGTTTAGGGAATTGCCCGATGACCAGATGAAGTTTTTTGTCGATTACTTCGAGGCTGGCAAACCCATCATTGGCCTTCGTACCTCTACCCACGCGTTTTCCTACAGTCGAAACAAGCAGAGTGCCTACATCGATTATCACTGGCAAAGCAGTCGCTGGCCCGGAGGATTCGGCCAGCAGGTGTTGGGCGAAACATGGGTTAATCATCATGGTCACCACGGACAGGAAAGCACTCGCGGTGTGATCGAAGGGCAAGCCTTCCGCCACCCTATTCTCAAGGGGGTCAAGGATATCTGGGGTCCGACTGATGTCTACGGAGTGGTGCACCTGCCTGATGACATCACGGTGCTGGTGCATGGCGTCTCCCTCGCGGGCATGCAACCAGACTCCCTGCCCAATTACGACAAGCCTTTGATGCCTGTTGCCTGGGTTCGGGAACACCCCCAGCCCCATGGAAAAAACAATCGTATTTTCTGCAGCACAATGGGTGCCGCCACCGATCTTGAGAGTGCCGGCCTGAGACGCTTGCTGGTCAACGCCTCCTTCTGGGCCCTTGGCATGGAAAAAGATATCCCTGAAGCTAGTGAGGTAGAAACGGTCGGTGCTTATCATCCGACCGCCTTTGGTTTCAATGGCTTTGTCAAGGGAATCAAGCCCTCTTCACATTCGCTTCCCTGAAGCGACCCTGCAGATCGGTTGCGATCGTGAGGTTTCAAACTTTCGCTGGTGAATGGCATGCTCTTTGAAACCCTTATATTTCGAGCCCTTACATGACAACCGCGGCTCTGATTCTTATCTATTGTGCGGCCATCTTCCTGGCTTCCCTGGCAGGGGGATGGATTCCCCTGATGGTGCGGCTGACGCACCCCCGGTTGGAAGTGGCATCGAGTTTTATTTCAGGACTGATGTTGGGGGTGGGGCTTCTCCATCTTTTGCCTCACGCCTTTTTCGAGCTTGGTTCTATCGATCGAGCCATTCACTGGCTCCTGGGAGGGTTTCTGTTCACCTTCTTGATCCAGCGATTTTTCCACCATCACATGCATGGGCTACCGATGGATACGGATGCATCAGACCAGGAGGGCAGCATCCATGCCTCTTACGACTGTGGTGGGCATGACCATGGTCATCTTCACTCGGGCGACAGTGGTGAAGGGCAGGGGATTGGCAAGCACTGGTCGTGGTTGGGGGTGGGTCTTGGACTGACCCTTCATACCTTGATCAATGGCATGGTTCTGGCGGCCAGTATTCAGAGCGAGGTTCAACATCAGGAGGCGGTTGCTTGGGCTGGTTTTGGCACTTTCCTGGTCATATTACTTCACAAACCTTTTGATGCCTGGACCATTGGAACCTTGATGTCCACGGGAGGCTGGTCGCGTGGGCAGCGTCATCTGGTCAATGCGGCCTTTGCATTGATCATTCCGTTGGGGATCGCTCTTTTCATGATGGGTTTTCATTCGGTGGCCGATGGCAACCACCAGTGGACCGGGTGCGCCTTGGCCTTTGCAGCGGGCACCTTTCTTTGCATTGCCTCCATTGATCTTCTGCCAGAGTTGCAATTTCACAAGCACGACCGTCTCAAACTCAGCGCGGCGCTGGCTCTGGGAATCGCCCTGGCAGTGGTCATTGGGGAGTTTGAATCCAGCGGCCATGATCACCACCACGATACGGGGCAATCCTCTTTAACAGAAGAGACGCATGATGGGCATGACCACGCCCACTAGAGAGCCGTGAATCAGGTTGATGGGGAAGCGATCACACGGCCTTCGGGAGATCATCCCAGTCACTTATTCGAATGATTTCCCAAATGTTTCGGCGCTCGTAGTGGTGTTTGTGAGGTTTGTTCGCTCGGTTTTCGATTTGCCGGAAGGGGTGTTTGGTAGAGTGAACCAAGCTGAGCCAATGGGTCGTAGGTTTGATCATCGATTTATCTTCAAGGCTTTGGTGATTGTCAGATGTCGGCGTCTTGACTACTTTTAGATCATGAGGTGTGTCCTCCAATGGTTCTTAATCTGCG
>Ga0160423_10000876_pt1 | contig 25118 bp, 22 predicted proteins | sample CRUFie14St8metaG_FD_108191 | JGI IMG/M metagenome (GOLD analysis project Ga0160423, IMG submission 108191) | Marine microbial communities from the Costa Rica Dome - CRUD Field 142mm St8 metaG | ecosystem: Environmental > Aquatic > Marine > Oceanic > Photic zone | place: Costa Rica: the Eastern...
AATTACCGTTAAAAAAAACTCCTGTTCCATCGAAACCAATCCTATTAACGCCTATTGTATAGCACTGATTTTCAATTGCTCTAGCTTTTAATAGCGACTTCCAAGCATAAACTCTTCTTTCAGGCCAATTAGCTAAATATATAAGTACATCATAGTTTATATCGTTACGACTATATACGGGAAATCTCAAATCATAGCAGACTAAAGGACAGATTTTCCATCCTTGTTCTTCAATAATTAATCTTTTAATACCTGGAGAAATATATTTTTGTTCATTAATTAAAGAAAACAAATGTCTCTTGTCGTAGCTATGAATTTTTCCTGACTTGGATATCCATACTAAACGATTAAAAATGCTACCATTTTCCTTAACCATTAAAGTTCCTGAAACTGCACACTTCTTTTTTTTTGAAATATTTTTCATCCAATTAACTGTATTTTCTTGCATAGTTTCAGCTAAATGTGTAGCGTTTGGACAAAATGCAGTATTAAACATTTCTGGCAACAGAATAATATCAGGTTTGTTTAGAGGAGATATTAGCTTTTCTAAATTTAATAAGTTTGCTTTTTTATCTTGCCAAAAGAGATCTGTCTGAATAAAATAAACTATTAGGTTTTCTTTCATAACAAGCCTATTTTTCAGACTTGTATTTTGCTTTAATATAGTTGCGATTCATTCGTGCAATGTATTCTAATGAAATTCCTTTTGGACATTCTATTTCACAAGCTCCTGTATTGGTACAATTACCAAAACCCTCCTTATCCATTTGCTGAACCATATTCAACACTCTATCTTCTGCTTCAACCTTACCTTGGGGTAAATAAGAATACTGCGAAACTTTTGCGGCAACAAATAACATCGCGGAAGAATTTTTGCATGTGGCTACACAGGCCGCACAACCTATGCATGTTGCCGCATCAAATGCTTTATCTGCATCAGCTTTAGGAATAGGTGTAGCATTAGCATCTTGAGTATTGCCTGAAGTGTTAACTGAAATATAGCCTCCAGCGTGTTGAATTCTATCAAATGCCGACCTATCTACAACTAGGTCTTTTATTACAGGTAAGGCTGATGATCTCCATGGCTCAATGTATATTGTGTCACCGTCATTAAACATACGCATATGTAATTGGCATGTTGTAATACCTCTATCTGGACCGTGCGCCTGACCATTTATAAAAAGTGAGCACATTCCGCAAATACCTTCTCTACAATCATGATCAAAAGCTACAGGCTCATCGCCTTGATTAATTAAATTTTCGTTTAAAATATCTAACATTTCTAAAAAAGATGAATCTTCAGATATATTTGTAACCTGATATTTTACCATCTTACCCTTGTCCTGCCGACTATTCTGTCTCCAAATTTTCAAGTTTAAATCCATATTAAATTTATTTATAGCTTCTTTGTTTTAGCTCTATATCTTTAAAAACTAATTTTTCTTTATGAAGGATTGCTTTTGATGGTTCTCCTACATATTGCCAAGCAGATACATATGCATAATTCTTATCATCTCTCTTTGCTTCTCCTTTTTGAGGACCATCTTTTTCAACTGATTCTTCCCTAAAATGCCCTCCACAACTCTCATTTCTTTCTAACGCATCCTTAGCAAACAATTCACCAAGCTCTAAAAGATCTGCCACTCTTCCTGCTTTTTCTAGTTCCGGATTTAAAGAGTGTTTGTTTCCAGGAACTCGAACGCTAGACCAAAATTCTTTTCTCAAATCAGAAATTTCTTTAATTGCTTTTGTTAATCCTTTTTTATTTCTTGACATACCAACATACTCCCACATTATTTTACCTAACCTTCTGTGAAAATGATCGACAGACTTATCTCCCTTTATTTCAAAAAATTTATTTATCCTATCCTCAACATTTTTTTCTGCTAAAGCAAACTCCTCAGTTTCTGTTGAAATTGGTCCCGTCTGAATTTCATGTGATAAATAATCTCCTATTGTGTAAGGTAATACAAAATATCCATCAGCAAGCCCTTGCATTAGTGCGGAAGCTCCTAACCGGTTTGCACCATGGTCGGAAAAGTTTGCCTCACCTATACAATAACATCCTGGAATTGTTGTCATTAGATTATAATCTACCCACACTCCTCCCATAGTATAGTGAACAGCTGGATAGATCATCATGGGAGTTTTGTATGGGTTTTGAGCTACAATTTTCTCATACATTTGAAATAAATTACCATATTTAGCTTCTACAACCTTTTCGCCCAATTCAATAATCTGCTCATTTGATGGATTAGAAATCCTTGAAATGGCAGCTTCCTGTTTACCATATCGCTCTATTGCAGATGAAAAATCTAAATATACTGCTTCTCCTGTCTTGTTAACGCCATACCCTTCATCTATTCTCTCTTTTGCTGCTCTAGAAGCAACGTCTCTTGGAACTAAATTTCCAAAGGCAGGATATCTTCTCTCTAAATAATAATCTCTATCGTCCTCCTTAATATCAGTTGGTTTTAGTTTACCTAATTTTATTAACTCAACATCACTGATTTTTTTGGGCACCCATATTCTACCATCGTTTCTTAAAGATTCAGACATTAAAGTTAATTTTGATTGATGTTCTCCGCTTCTAGGAATACATGTCGGGTGTATTTGAGTAAAACAAGGGTTAGCAAAAAAAGCACCTTTTTTATGTATTTTCCATGCGGCAGTTACGTTTGATCCCATGGCATTTGTAGATAAATAAAAGACATTTCCGTAACCGCCACTAGCGATAACAACTGCATGAGCCGAATGTCTCTCTAACTTTCCTGTTTCTAAATTCCTTGCAATTATTCCACGAGCCTTACCGCCAACTTTTACCAATTCTACCATCTCGTGTCTGTTAAAAGGTGTTATCTTTCCTTTTGCAATTTGTCTGTTCATTGCAGAATAGGCGCCAAGTAATAATTGTTGACCTGTTTGCCCTTTTGCATAAAATGTTCGAGAAACTAAAACGCCTCCAAACGACCTATTATCTAATAATCCTCCGTAGTCTCGGCCGAAAGGAACACCCTGTGCAACACACTGATCAATAATATTTGTAGAAACCTCAGCTAATCTGTATACATTTGACTCTCTTGCTCTATAATCACCTCCCTTGACAGTATCATAAAAAAGTCTATACACTGAATCACCATCATTTTGATAATTCTTTGCGGCGTTGATACCTCCCTGTGCGGCTATCGAATGTGCTCTTCGAGGTGAGTCTTGATAACAAAAAGTTTTAACATTGTATCCTAGTTCAGCCAATGTAGCAGATGCCGAACCTCCTGCCAAACCTGTTCCTACTACTATAATGTCTATATTTCTCTTATTTGCTGGATTAACTAGATTAATATTATTTTTGTGTCTAATCCATTTACTCTCAATTGGGCCATCAGGCTCGTTTGAGATTAACATTTCATTACATTTATCACTTATTTGATCATTAATACTTTTTAGAAAATTTTTTACGCTTTTTTTGAGTAAATTATTCTTGTAAGCATGTTTTGGGTCTGTTGGCATTATAGGAGTTCTGTCATCCTTCTTATGCCAGTTCTCATCCCAATCCTTGATCATACATCTGACACCCGTACTTAATTTCTTAATCCTTGAAACTGATGAACCGTTTGGTTTGAAGTAATATCTAATACAAACAATGAGTTCATCGTTCTTATTATATTCTGACTTTGGTTTTCTATAATTTAGTGAAAAGGTTACCTTGTTCATTACTTCTCTTTTTATTTTGTGCAAAAATACGCAAAAAAAACATTATCGTAAAATTGTAACACAAATTTAGTGTTACAATTAATAATTTAAAAACATTCTAAATAAGCCGTTTAATTATAACACGTAAATATATAATTTTTGCGTCTTAATTTAGCGCCGGTGTTAATATTTGGTGTTACAATATTATGGCTTTTTATTCTTTAATAAGTTTTTGTAACACCTTTAAAAATAGGTTTAAAAAATTAATTTTTTTATTTTAAATTTTATAATTAAAATTATTTTTTGTAACACATGGCGCTTAAGAAATCTAATTATATAATAAATTAAAATAACGGCGCTGCAAATATGTGATGGTAAATCGCTATAATTATAAATCCTAATGGTATAAATATCGCGTAAATATACCCTATTAGCTTAATAGCAGAAGTATACCTTGGATGTCGTACCCCTGCAGTCTGAAATGAAGACTGAAAACCATGCATTAAATGAAGCGATAAAAAAACAAATGCAACGCAATATATAATTACTCTATAGACGTCATGAAATTTGTGGTTTAGCTCGTACCAGTATCTAAATTCGCCGTTATGTAAGCCTGACATATCTCCTTCGATATATTTAACTCTGATTTCTGGAATCCAGAAGTCATAAAAGTGAAGAGCTAGAAATAACATTATCATAATTCCTGTAATAATCATGTTTCTACTGATCCAGCTTGAATTTTGGCTAGCGCTTTCCATTGCATATTTAACGGGTCTCGCCGACTTATTTTTTCTATCTAAATACATGCCCATTAACAAATGAAATACTACTCCAAACATTAATACAGGCTGTAGTACAAATTGAACCAAAACATTCGTGCCCATAAAGTGTGAGACATGATTAAACAAGTCTTTACTAATTAAAGAAAGAAAATTAATTGTAAAATGTTGCAGCAAAAAAACTAGTAGAAAGAAGCCTGACAAAGCCATCAATAACTTTTTTCCGATTGAAGATGAAGTCAGTCCGCCACTCATTTTTTAGTTAATTTAATATGCAAATGTACTACTCAATAGTTAAAAAAACAACTTATAGTTAGAATTCAAATTAAATATTTAATAATACAGTGCGTTTATTTTACTAATTTTGATCCCAAACAATTCCTTATGAAATACTTAAGTATTGAAAATCAACTTTTTATAAAAAACAGAAAAAAGTTTGTGTTAAATATCGCTAATAATGGCTTAGCAATTTTTAACTCAAATGATATAATGCCAACTAACGCCGACGGATCAATGCCTTTTAGGCAAAACAATGACCTTTTCTGGCTAAGCGGAATTGATCAAGAAGAGAGTATTCTAATATTATTTCCTTCAAATAAAAATGCAAAAATGCGAGAGGTTTTATTTTTAAAGGAAACTAATGCACACATTGCTATTTGGGAGGGAGCTAAACTAACAAAAGAAGAAGCAGAAGAAAAAAGTGGAATAAAAACTATTTTTTGGTTAAATCAATTTAATGATGTTTTAAACGACTTGTTAGCGGATGCTGAACAAATTTATTTAAATAAAAACACTCACGCAAGATCTACTAGTGTAGTTGAAACAAGGGATGATAGGTTTAGAAAAAAAATAATAACTGACTACCCTTCAAAAAAAATTACTGAATCAGCTCCTATAATGCATAAACTAAGAGCTATAAAGTCTAATATAGAAGTCAATCTTATTCAAAATGCTTGTAACATTACTGAAAAAGGATTTAGAAGAATACTGCCAATAATCAAACCTGGTATTATGGAGTTTGAAATTGAAGCCGAACTAATACATGAGTTTCTTATTAATAGATCGCGTGGATTTGCATATGAGCCTATTATTGGGTCAGGCATTAATTCTTGTGTATTACATTATATTGAAAATAATAAAAAGTGCCTTGATAATGATATTTTGCTAATGGATTTTGGGGCGGAATATGCAAATTATGCTTCTGATCTTACAAGAACTGTTCCTGTAAATGGGAAGTTTTCAAAAAGACAAAAAGATGTTTATAATTCCGTCTTACACGTGATGCGAGAAGCAACAAATATGCTTCGCCCTGGCACCAATTTTAAGCAATATAATAAAGAAGTGGGGAAAATTATGGAAAATGAACTTGTTACACTTGGCCTATTAGATAAGCATGACATACAAAAACAAAATAAAGAAAAACCGCTCTATAAAAAATACTTTATGCATGGCACATCTCACTATCTAGGTCTTGATGTTCACGATGTAGGAGATTTTAGTTGGGATATGAAAGAAGGTATGGTTTTTACTTGTGAGCCTGGAATATATATCTTAGAAGAAGAATTGGGTGTAAGGCTTGAAAATGATATTTTAATTACTAATAATGGTCCAGACGATTTGATGAAAAACATTCCTATAGAATCTGATGAAATTGAAAGTTTGATGAACAGTTAAGTTATTCTTTTACAGCATCCCAACCTTGTGCTGTTAATTTATGTGAACTTCCGTCCTTCGCTATAAAATTATTCCCTTCTGACTTATCATTAACAAATCCTATTATTGTAAAATCTATGTCCTTTTTTAACTTTTCATAATGTTTTTGACTAATTGTAAACAATAGTTCATAATCCTCTCCGCCATTTAATGCACAAAAAATAGGATTTAAATTAAATTCATTCGCTAAATTCATAACTGTATAGTCTATAGGAATCTTATCTTCATATATTGTTATCCCAACATCTGAAGCTTTAGACAAATGCAATGCCTCTGACGCAAGACCATCAGAAACATCAATCATTGAAGTAGGTATAATATTTAGCTCTTCTAATATTTTAACATATCTATTACCTGCTTCAGGCCTCAATTGTCTTTTTAAAACATAATCATTGCCAGATAAATCTGGCTGAATAGAAGGGTTATCTATAAATATTTCTTTTTCTCTTTTTAACAACTGTAGACCTAAATAAGCTGCTCCCAAATCACCTGTACACACTAATAAGTCATTAACATTAGCACCAGATCTGTAGACTATGTTTTTTTTATCTGTATTTCCAACAGCCGTAACACTTATTACAAGTCCCGAGCTAGAAGAAGTAGTGTCTCCACCTACTAAATCAATCCTATATTTCTTGCAGGCTAATGCGATTCCTTCATATAACTCTTCTAATGCCTCAACAGTAAACCTGTTGCTAACAGCCAAACTAACGGTTATCTGATTAGCATATCCATTCATAGCGCATATGTCTGAAGCATTAACAGCAACCGCCTTATAACCTAGATGTTTTAAAGGGGTATATGCTAAATCAAAATGAACGCCCTCAATTAATAGGTCCGTACTAACCAAAGAACACCTTCTTCCTGATTTAATCACTGCAGCATCATCTCCTACTGACATAATTGTAGAACTATTAACTGATTTAAAATTACTAGTTAAATGATCAATCAATTTAAATTCTCCTAAATGACTTATTGGAGTTCCAGATTCAGTTTTTTCTTGAAATAAACTCATCATACAAAGATATATTAAATGATAAGTATTTTGTAAATTTGCAAAAAAAAAATCTCATGATAAACATTAGTGATTCAGCAAGAGACAGATTGTTAAATCTTTTGAGTCAAGAACCTGATCATAAAAAATATGTTCGTGTTGGTGTAGAAAGTGGTGGCTGTTCTGGCCTAAGCTACAAGCTAGTCTTTGACAATGAACAAAGTCATGATGACGAATTGATTGAAAATAATAAAATTAAACTTTTAGTTAACAAAAAAAGTTATTTATATCTAGTTGGAACAACACTTGAATTTTCTGACGGACTGAATGGTAAAGGGTTCGTTTTTAATAATCCAAACGCAAGCAGAACTTGCGGGTGTGGTGAAAGTTTTTCATTATAATTTTATCTTTATGACTGATTACAAAAAACAATCTGAAGACGAATTACTGGAAGAGGTTACATCTTCTGAATATAAATATGGTTTTACTACTGATATTGAGTCTGACACAATAGAAAAAGGCTTGTCTGAAGAAGTAATTCGAACTATATCTTCAAAAAAAAATGAACCTGAATGGATGCTAGAATATAGACTTAATGCATATAAAGCCTGGTTAGAAATGAAAGAGCCTGATTGGGCAAACATTAACTACAAAAAACCTGATTACCAAGATGTAATCTATTATTCTGCTCCAAAACAAAAGCCTGTTTTAGATAGCTTAGATGATTTAGATCCAGAAATGAAAAAAACCTTTGATAAACTTGGCATTTCTATTGATGAGCAGAAACGGCTAGCAAATGTAGCTGTTGATATTGTAATGGATTCAACATCAGTAGCTACATCTTTTAAGGAAACACTAGCAAAGAAAGGAATAATATTTTGCTCTATCTCAGAAGCAATACAAGAGCACCCGACATTAGTAAAAAAGTACCTTGGAACCGTTGTTCCAGTTAGAGATAATTTCTTTTCTGCCTTAAATTCAGCTGTTTTTTCAGATGGTTCATTTTGTTACATTCCAAAGGGTGTTAAATGTCCAATGGAGCTTTCGACTTATTTTAGAATAAATGAGGCCGGAACTGGGCAATTTGAGAGAACCTTGTTGATTGCTGACGAAGGATCACAGGTTAGTTATCTTGAAGGTTGTACTGCGCCAATGAGAGCCGAAAATCAACTACATGCTGCTGTTGTAGAGCTAATTGCTCTAGATAACGCAGACATAAAATATTCAACCGTTCAAAACTGGTATCCTGGTGACAAAAATGGTAATGGAGGGGTTTATAACTTTGTGACAAAAAGGGGTATTTGTCATTCAAATGCTAAAATATCTTGGACGCAAGTAGAAACAGGATCTGCAGTTACCTGGAAATATCCATCTTGTATTTTAAAAGGAGATAACTCTATCGGCGAGTTCTTTTCTGTTGCTGTAACCAATAACAAACAACAGGCTGACACTGGAACGAAGATGATACATTTAGGAAAAAATACTAAAAGCACAATCATTGCTAAGGGTATCTCTGCTGGATTTTCTGATGGTAATTACAGGGGGCTAGTTAAAATTTCGAAAGGAGCTGAAAATGCAAGGAATTTTTCTCAATGTGACTCTTTATTGATGGGTGATAAATGCGGCTCTCACACATTTCCATATATTGAAGTTAAAAATAATTCATCAAAAGTTGAGCATGAAGCAACAACCTCAAAAATTGGTGAGGATCAAATCTTCTATTGCAATCAAAGAGGGATAGGTACTGAAGAAGCTATTGCATTAATTGTAAATGGATACTGCAAAGATGTGCTAAACCAACTTCCAATGGAATTTGCAGTTGAAGCACAAAAACTATTAGAAATCAGCCTCGAAGGTTCAGTGGGCTAAAAAGTATAAAAATGTTAGATATAAAAAATTTAAAAGCAAGTATTGATGGGACCCAAATCCTAAAAGGGGTTAACCTTAGTGTTAAGGCTGGTGAGGTTCATGCCATTATGGGGCCAAATGGCTCTGGAAAAAGTACTTTGTCTGCAATAATTGCAGGTAAAGAAGATTACGAAGTTGATGAGGGAAGTATTAATTTTCAAGGAGAAGATTTACTCGATCTAGCTCCAGAAGAAAGAGCTCACAAGGGGGTCTTCCTTTCATTCCAATACCCTATTGAAATACCTGGTATTTCCGTTTCTAATTTTATCAAAACTTCTCTTGCAGAAAAAAGAAAAGCACTAGGTTTAGACCCTCTTTCACCTAAGGATTTGCTAGAAAATATGCGACAAAAAATGGAGTTACTGAATATTAAAAAAGGCTATCTTTCAAGAAATATGAATGAAGGCTTTTCTGGAGGTGAAAAAAAAAGAAATGAAATTTTCCAGATGGCTATGCTAGAGCCAACACTTTCAATATTAGATGAAACTGATTCTGGATTGGATATAGATGCTCTGAAAACAGTAGCAAATGGGGTTAATAAACTAAAAACCAATAATAATGCAACAGTCGTTATTACTCATTATCAAAGGCTGTTAGACCATATCGTTCCAGATTTTGTGCATGTGTTATATGATGGGAAAATTGTTAAGTCTGGAAATAAAGAACTAGCTTTTGAATTAGAAGAAAAAGGATATGACTGGATAACAAAACAATTTTAAGGTGGAGTTAATAGAAAAATTAAAATTATATGCTCAAAATAAAGATTTGTCTGAAAATCAGAAAAATCTTTTTAATTCATTTATGAAGCAAGGTTTTCCAACTACTAAAAATGAAGAGTGGAAATATACGTCGCTAAAAAAAATAATTGCTTTTGATTACTGCCTTAATCTTAAAAATAGTGAGATTGACAGTTCTTTAATTAAAAATTACAGTTTGGGATTGAAAAATAAAATCATTTTTTCTGACGAAAAACTGATTTCTTTTCCAAATGTTACAGGTTTAAAAATTAATGGTTTTTCTTCATCTGATTGTAACTCTGATGAAGCGTTTGCTTTACTTAACTCAGCTCTTTCAAATTCTGGATTCAATATTTCGGTAGAAAAAAATACTGTTATTTCTGATCCGATTGAAATTTTATTCTTTAATAATACTAAAAATGGATTCTGCCAGTACAGAAATAAAATTTTTGTTGGAGAAAGCTCTAAAGTTAAATTTATTGAAAGAATACAAGATTTAAGCAATTCATCAAATTTAGTAAATAATTACACAGAGATATTTTGTGAAAAAAACTCATCTTTTGAGTATAACAAAATTCAAAATAATACTGAACACTCAAAATTGATTGACTGTCTAAATGTCTTTCAAAAACAAGATTCAACTAGTGAAATTAACACTTTGATTTTTGGCGGAGGGTTTATAAGAAACAATTTGAACTTTGAACAAAACGGATCTAATTGTGAAAGTAATATGAATGGCATTTCTTTACTGAATCGTGAGCAGTTTGCAGATAACCATACATTTGTCGATCATAAAAAACCACATTGCAGAAGCAATGAAATGTATAAGGGTATATATTTAGATAATGCAAAAGGTGTTTTTAACGGAAAAATTATGGTTAGAAAAGATTCTCAAAAAATAGACGCTTTTCAATCAAACAATAATTTATTACTAAGTAAATATGCAACTATTGATAGCAAACCTCAATTAGAAATTTACGCAGATGATGTAAAGTGTAGTCACGGATGTACAATTGGGCAGTTAGATGAAGATGCTCTTTTTTATATGCGAAGTAGAGGGATTAAAGAAAAAGAAGCAAAAGCTGTCTTAACTTATGCATTTGCTTCTGAGGTGATTGAGTCTATTTCAATTCCTGAATTAAGAATATTAGCTCAAAATCTATTAATAAAAAAGCTAGATGTTGATTTAGATCTTTCGTTATAATGATTAACATATCAAAAATCAGAAATTTATTTCCCATTCTTAATCAAAAAGTAAATGGAAATGCATTGGTGTATTTTGATAATGCAGCAACAACTCAAAAACCAAATGCTGTTATTGATATTCTTGAAGATTATTATAAAAATAATAACTCCAATGTTCATCGTGGTGTACATTACTTAAGTGGTTTAGCGACAGATCGGTTTGAAGAAACTAGAAAAGCTGTGCAAAAATATATTAATGCACAACATACTCACGAAATAATTTTTACAAAAGGAACAACCGACTCGATCAATCTTATTGCTAGCTGTTTTAGATCCATACTTGATAATGGTGATGAAATTATTATTTCAGAACTCGAACACCATTCCAACATTGTGCCATGGCAACTATGTTGTGAGCAGTCTGGAGCAAAACTAAAAGTTATTCCTTTAAAAGAGAATGGCGAATTAGATATAGCTAAATTTGAGACTCTTTTATCTTCAAAAACAAAACTTGTTGCTATTTCTCATGTTTCTAATTCTCTGGGTACAATAAATCCGGTTAAAAAAATTATTGATCATTCACGCGCTGTGGGGGCTAAGGTTTTCATAGATGGCGCACAAGCAGCAGCACATATACCCATAGATGTCTTAAGTCTTGATGTAGATTTTTATTGCTTTTCAGCCCATAAATTATATGGTCCAACTGGTGTAGGAATTCTATATGGTAAAGAAAAAGAACTAAATAAACTCCCCCCATATCAAGGTGGTGGTGAAATGATACAGGAAGTTAGTTTTTCTAAAACAACATACGCATGTTTACCGCACAAATTTGAAGCAGGAACCCCAAATATTGCTGGTGTTATTGCATTTAAAAAGTCTTTGGAATTTATAACCGATATAGGTTTAAGTAATATTGCAAAATATGAAGATAGCCTTCTGGATTATGCAACTTCTGAAATACTTAAAATTGATGGGGTTAAAATCTACGGGGAATCAGATAATAAAACAGGAATAATATCATTCAATATTTTTAACATTCATCATTATGACATAGGCGTGTTGTTAGATAAAATGGGAATTGCTATACGAACCGGACACCATTGTACGCAGCCAATTATGAAAAGATTTAATATTCCTGGTACTGCTAGAATTTCATTAGCTGTATATAACACAAAAAACGAAATTGATATTTGTATAAATGCTATTAAAAAAGCTAAAAAAATGTTGACTTAAACATGAAAAGTATTGAGCAAATACAAGATGAGATAATTGAAAACTTTAATGTTTTTGATAATTGGGTAGAGAAATACGAATATTTAATTGATCTTGGAAAAGAGTTACCTAAAATTGATGACGAACAAATGGTTGATAGCAATCTAATTAAAGGGTGTCAAAGCAGAGTTTGGCTTAACGCAACAAAACTAAATGGAAAAATAATTTTTACTGCTGATAGTGATGCAATTATGACAAAAGGAATTATCGCCCTTCTAATTAACGTTTTGTCAAATCAAAGCGCTGATGATATTTCGAATTCAGATTTATACTTTATTAATAAAATTGGTTTGAATGAGCAGCTATCGGCAACTAGAGCAAATGGACTTTCTTCTATGATAAAACAAATGAAAATTTATGCCCTAGGGCTTAATAAATAAGCGTATGAAAAAAGAACTTGAATTAAAAGTTTTAGGAGAGGATATTATAAAGGTTATTTGTGAAATATATGATCCTGAAATACCAGTAAACATATATGCTTTAGGATTGATTTACGATGTGCAAATAAGTGATACCTTTGATGTTAAGATTATTATGACTCTTACATCACCTAATTGCCCTGTGGCTGAATCACTTCCTGCGGAGGTTGAACAAAAAGTTAAGGCTCTTTCCAAAACAAATAGTGTGTCTGTAGAAATTGTTTTTGAACCTCCTTGGAATAAGGATATGATGAGTGAAGAGGCTAAACTAGAACTTGGTATGCTATAAAATCAATGAAGAAAGAAATTATAAATAAAGTTGCTAAAAGTGGATTAATTACTATTGATCTTCAAGATTATGCCCCTCAAAACTCTATCAAAGAATTAGATATTAAAGATTTTTTATTTGAAGGGGTAATTCTTAAAGAAAAAAATTTTAGAAAGACCTTAAAACAGTTTGATTTTTCTATATACAAGAATAATATAGTCTGCTTATTTTGTAGTACTGAAGCTATAATTCCTATGTGGGCTTATATGTTAGTTTCTTCATATTTAAAATCGTATGATTTTTACTTTGGAACAAAAAATACGGTATTCCAAAAAATAACAGTTGAAAATATAAATTCTATAAATGAACTTGAATTTAAAGATAAAAAAGTAATTGTTAAGGGGTGTAGTAATATTCCGCTTAGCGCAAATTTATATGTTGCAATAACTAAAAAATTGCAACCACACGTTAAAAGTTTAATGTTTGGCGAGGCCTGTTCTGCTGTGCCTGTCTATAAAAATAAAAAACAATGAATCCAAAAATTACAGAAATAAATAATAGTATTCAGTCGTATAAGAATGAAATTATAAATCATGCTTTATATAAAGAATTAAAAGGCCTAGATGATATTGCAGTACTAATGGAAAATCACGTATATGCAGTATGGGATTTTATGTCATTACTTAAATCCTTACAATCTATTCTAACCTGCACCTCTTCTCCATGGAACCCAATCGGTGATAGTAAAATCAGAAGATTAATTAATAGCATTGTACTTGAAGAAGAAAGTGATGTCGATATAGATGGTCTTCCTGCTTCTCATTTTGAAATGTATCTAGATGCCATGAATCAGTGTGGTGCAAACACATTGCCCATTGAAAGTTTTATAAAAAATGTTAATTCAACTCATTTACCTAAGGTAAATAGTGGTGTTGATTTTTTCTTAAAGAGCACATTTGACGTTATAGAAAGTAATGAACCTCATAAAATTGCATCAGCCTTTACTTTTGGAAGAGAAGACTTAATACCCGACATGTTTACTGCAATTGTTAAAGAATACAATACTAACAACAAGTTAGATAAATTTGTGTATTATTTAGAAAGACATATTGAACTAGATGGGGGTGAGCATGGACCTCTTGCTTTGCAACTAATTTCTGATTTATGTGGAGAGGATGAAAAAAAATGGAAGGAAGTAGAGGAAACGGCAATCAGTTCTTTAATTGCTCGAAAAAGACTCTGGGATTCTATATTGTCTCAGCTTAGTTAAAAAAGCCTTTGCTTCAGCGTCACTTTTTAATATAATTACGTGTTTAAATCCTTTTATTTTTTTAAATCTTTTATATATAGCCTTTTTATTATTATAATTAAATAATAAGACAGATTTTAAAAAGAAAAATCAAAGCTCTCTTTACAATCTTTTGCCATATCACTTCGTGTTTTTCCGTAATATTTTATATTTCTTTTTAAAACTCTGTACAGGCATGATATACTTCCATAGTCTAAATAAATTATTGTGTCAGCTCGTGGTATTCGTATATCAAATGAGTCAGAATAATTGCCATCCATAATCCATTTAGGTTTTCTTACTAATTTTTTCAAAATTATTTCCCACTTTTCTTTTGTTGGCTCTTGCTAGTTTGGCTTATGATAATGTACGTCTAAATGAATTACTGGCAAACTTAATAATGAATTTATTTTTTTGATAGTTTCGTTTTACCCGCCCCAGATGATCCAATAACCAAAATGCATTTTGATTTAAAAATCCTCATTATGTGTTTTTGTAGAGCTTTCTAAAAGTTGTTCTAATTTTTTTAACTCTGTTTTTGTTAACTCACGATACCTACCTAACTTAATATCAAGGTTAACATTCATAATCCTAGTTCTTTTTAATCTTTTTACTTCATAGCCCAAATACTCACACATTCTTCTAACCTGTCTGTTAAGGCCTTGTGTTAAAATAATTTTGAACTTCTTTTTTCCTGTTTGTTTTGCCATACATTTTCTTGTTATAGTATCTAATATAGGAATACCTTCTTTCATAGATTCTATAAAATCTTTTGTAACAGGTTTGTCAACAATAACCTCATATTCTTTCTCATGGTTATTCCTTGCTCTCAAAATTTTATTTACAATATCCCCATCGTTAGTAAGAAAAATCAAACCTTCAGATAATTTATCTAATCTTCCAACAGGAAAGATTCGCGTTGGATAATCTATATAGTCAATAATATTGTCTTTTTCTCTAACCTGATCTGTAGTACATACAATTCCTCTTGGTTTATGAAAGGCCAAGTAAATATTTTTTTTGTTTTTCTCAATCGTTAAAGTCTTTCCATTAACAGTAATTTTATCATTACTTGAAATTTTAGTGCCTAATGTTGGCACTCTACCATTTACCTTAATCTTGCCTTGCTCTATAAGTTTGTCTGCATGTCTTCTAGAGCAATAGCCAATTTCCGAAAGGAATTTGTTAATCCTAATAAATTCAGTATCATTCATAATTCACAAACTTAACTATTGTAAAAAGAATATCTATCAAAAATTTACTCTAAAAGCTATCAATACTTTATTTTTGCAAATATTTGCAAAAATAAAGTACCTAAAAATGAAACATTATCTAATCGCAATTTTGCTACTACTTTCCTACGATGCTATTTCTGAAGAAGGAATGTGGCTTCCTAATCTAATTAAAAATATTAATGAGCAAGATATACAAAGCTCCGGACTTAAACTGACAGCTGAAAATTTGTATAGCATTAATAATAGCTCCATAAAAGATGCTATTGTTTCATTAAGCTGGGGGTCCTGTACAGGTGAGATGATATCCTCTGAAGGGCTAATGTTAACTAATCATCATTGTGCGTATGGGTATATTCAAGATCATTCAAGTATAGAAAATGACTACATAAAAAACGGCTTTTGGGCTATGAAAAAAACTGAAGAATTACCAAACGAAGGGCTTTCTGCATCATTTTTAATAAGCATAGAGGAGGTAACTGATAGTATTGCTTTAGAGCTTAACGACAAAATGTCTGAATCAGAAAGAAATAAAAAAATTAAAGAATTGTCAAAAAAAATAATTGATTATAAGTCAACTGAAGAGGGTTATAACCATCAGATTAAATCTTTTTATGGGGGAAATAAATTTTTCCTTCTTACATATGAAACTTTTAAGGACGTCCGTCTTGTAGGCGCTCCGCCTTCATCAATTGGTAAATTTGGGGGTGATACAGACAACTGGATGTGGCCTAGACACACAGGCGATTTTGCTCTATATCGTGTTTATTGTGGTCCTGATGGTAAGCCTGCCGAATTTTCAAAAGATAATATACCGTATAAACCAAAACATCATTTGCCAATTCAATTAGATGGCGTAGAAAATAATGATTTCACTATGATTTTTGGTTACCCTGGATCTACTGATAGGTACTTAACTTCATACGGAATTAAAAATGCCTTAGATATTAAAAATCCCACTATTGTTGATATTCGTAATAAAAAACTAGCAATCATTAAAGCTGGTATGGATTCAGATCAAAAAACTAAAATTCAATATGCGGCAAAATACGCAAGAACGGCAAATTATTGGAAATACTACATTGGGCAATCAAAGGGCCTTAGAGCTATGAAGGTATATGACAAAAAATTAAATGAAGAAAATAAATTTAAAACGTGGTGTCTTTCGAGCTCTGATTTAGAAAAAAAATATGGCTCCGCACTGGATTTAATTGAGGAGGGATATACAGAAAATAAAAAAATTGAAATAAATAGACGTTACTTAAATGAAGCTATTTGGAGGGGCGCCGAAATTTTGTGGTGGTCTTATAAAACAAATAGAAGTATACAATCACTTCCTAAAGATATACTACAAAAACAAGATGCTATTAAAAAAATAAAAGAGGACGCCAAAGAGTTTTACAAAAATTACAATGCATCGGTCGATCAAGAACTTTTGGCTTCGATGCTTGAAATGTATTACTACAATGTGCCCAAAAACCAGCACGCTCCAATTTTTACAAAAATTGAAAATCAATTATTTGGATTAAAAAAACTTGATTTCCACTGGTATGCAAAAAATCTTTTTGAAAAATCTCTTTTTTCAAGCGAGGAAAAATTTCTTGTTTTTTTAGAAAACCCTTCAAAACATAAAATTAAAAATGATCTCGCATATAAAACCATTTCTTCTATATATAACAAGTATTTAGAGCAAATTTATCCCAAAAGGTTAGAAATTCGTGAAAAACTAAACAAGGGCAACAGACTTTATATTGATGGATTACAAAAAATGTATCCTAAAAAGAACTATTACCCCGATGCCAATTCGACCATGAGATTTACTTACGGCTCAGTTAGTGATTATGCTGGTGCTGAGGCAGTTCATTATGATTATTTTACTACTATTGATGGCGTATTTGAAAAAGAAGACCCAAGTAATGAAGAGTTTATTATACCTGAAAAACTAAAAGAACTCTATGAGATAGGTAGCTATGGAAGATACGCAGATAAAAACGGCAAGCTAAGAGTAAATTTCATATCCAATAACGACATAACAGGTGGAAATTCAGGTAGTCCGGTAATAAATGCATGGGGAGAATTAGTAGGGATAGCTTTTGATGGTAACTGGGAAGCAATGAGTGGTGACATTGCCTTTGAAAAAGAAGTGCAACGTACAATATCAGTAGATATAAGATACACTCTTTTTATAATTGAAAAATTTGCTAATGCTGAACATTTGATTAAGGAAATGACTATTGCTCCAACACGAAAGTTAGAGAAAAAACAATAAAGAGCCTGATAAATACATCCAATAATTACAGCTTAAAAATTATAGGTTAATATGCTCTTGTATTGCTTCCTTCAATATAATTGATGAATGCCTGATTTACTACCTTAATTCCCCCTGGGGTTGGATAATTACCAGTAAAATACCAATCTCCCGTGTGGTCTGGACAAGACTCATGTAAATCTTCAATTGATTGGTAAATTATTTCAATTTTTGCCTTGGTGTTTTTTGGTGTCAATAAATGAGTTATCTTTTTTGAAATTTCATTAGCAGAAAAAGAATTATAAATCTCTTTTACATAGTTTTTCATTTCCTCCTTAGGTAACTCTTGCTGGCTTTTACATTTTTTATATATGTCTAATATTTTTTGCTCATTTTTTTGATCTTTTAATAGTTCTATTGCGGCATTAAAAGCAACAAAATCTCCAATTTTTGCCATGTCTATTCCATAACAATCAGGATATCTAATTTGTGGTGCAGAAGAGACGATAACAATTTTTTTTGGGTTTAATCTATCTAATATTCTAATAATTGACTGTTTTAAAGTTGTTCCTCTAACAATACTGTCATCTATAATAACCAAATTGTCAGTAGGTTTAACTGTTCCATATGTAACGTCATATACATGCGTTACTAAATCATCTCTGCTGTCATCAGAGCTAATAAAAGTTCTTAGCTTGGCGTCTTTTATAGCTATTTTTTCAGCCCTTGGAGATATTTGCATTATTTTAGAAATATCTTTTAAATTATAGTTTTTTCCTAGATCAAAAATCTTGTTAATTTTTACATTATTTAGAAATTCTTGGCAACCCTTTATAAGCCCCAAAAAAGAAACCTCGGCGGTGTTGGGTATGTAAGAAAAAACTGTGTTCTCAATATCATTGTTTATAGATTCTAGAACTTTTGGAAATATTTTTCTTCCAAGATTTAATCTTTCAGAATAAATATCTTGATCATTCCCTCTTGAAAAATATATTCTTTCAAAAGAACATGCCTTTCTTTCTGCGGGTTGCTTAATCTCCTCTAGAAATACCGATCCATCTTTTTTTACAATTAATGCATTTCCTCTTTTGATTTCCTTAATTTTATTACTTTCAACATTAAACGCAGTCTGTATAACTGGTCGCTCTGAAGCAACCACAACTATTTCATCATCTTTATAAAAATATGCTGGTCTAATGCCATTTGGGTCTCTTAGTGCAAATGCATCTCCATGACCAAGCAGTCCACACATTACATAACCTCCATCCCAATATTTTGCAGATTGCTTTAAAACACTTTTTAAATCAATGTTACTCTCTATAATTTTTGTTATTTCTCGTTTATTGTATTTGTCTTTATTATTATAATATATTCTATCATTTTCCTCATCAAGAAAATGCCCTATTTTTTCCAAAATAGTAACTGTGTCAGATTTTTGTTTTGGATGCTGCCCAAGCTCTACCAGTTGATTAAACAGCTCGTCAACATTAGTCATATTAAAATTTCCTGCTAAAACTAAATTTCTAGTTTTCCAGTTGTTTTGTCTTAAAAATGGATGGCATTGTTCTATTGTATTGCCACCAAAAGTTCCGTACCTTAAGTGTCCTAAATATAACTCTCCTGTAAATGGAAGATTGTTTTTAACCCAGTGTGCATCCTGAAATTTTTTAGGCTCTTTTTTTTCCTGATTAATAAATCTATTATTAATTTGATTAAACACATCTTGTATTGGATTATTTTGAACAGACCTTTTTCTACTAATATATCTTTTTCCAGCGGGAACATCTAATTTTATATTTGCTATTCCTACACCATCTTGACCCCTATTATGCTGCTTTTCCATTAATAAATACATTTTGTTCAACCCATAAAAGCAGCTTCCATACTTTTTCTTGTAAAAGTCAATAGGTTTTAATAATCTTAGCATAGCTACACCACATTCATGCTTAATGTTATCGCTCATTCTACTTAATTAAATTATTTAGTTTTTTAATTCCAGGATTAATATATGTTTCTCCATTAACTATTAGTGTGGGAATCACTCTTTTACCTTTGTTAACCTTCTCAACATACAAAAGTGCTTCATTATTTTTACTTATATCAATGTATTGATATTGTAATTTTTTTGAATCTAAAAACTCTTTTACATGTACGCAATCTATACACCAATCTGCTCCATATATTTTAATCATCATAATACTTAAATATATATTTTTTTTTGTTTTGAAATATCGTACACATCATACAATGTGAAATATATACAAACTCATATGGTTGTTTTATATCAAAGCCTACTGATGTAACATTAAATCTTCTATTACATTCTAATTGCCCTTCAGGAGAATACCTCTTGATTCTATATATTTCTTTTTCAACTATAATTGAAAACCATGATCCCGCTCCTATTCCAGAAAGCCACTGAGATTCTTTAGGGATATTATTTGGTCTAGCTGGCTGTTTCAAGTTCATTGTTCTATGCTGCTAAAATAAGACTTTAAAAAACTTTTTTTAATAAGTTGTTGTTTTTTATTTTCTACAATGTAATAATTTGTGTTTGCAATACTAATATTTCTCTTTGGTGAAGGAGAAATACAAAACGGATATTTTAATCTTAATCTAGTAAAAACTCCAGGCTTTGATGCAATCATTATGCTGGCAACGTAACGCGAACAGTTTGTGCCATTTATTACAAAAGGACCATATGGAACCACACCTTTTTCTTGTACTTTTTTTGCATAATCGTAGCCTTTTTGATAGCAAATTCCTAAAAGCAAGGAGGCATACATTTTTCCTTTTCCATGAGTTGATTTTATATGTTTTATTTCAAATAAAATTTCTTTTAAATTTATAATTCTATTTTCAGAAATTATTGGTTTTGTATGTAATGTTAGGTCCGGATCTGTTTTACTGTCTCTTGCCCTGCCAAATCCAATAGGGGTGTGATAACGCCCAAAGTCAAAGTACTTAAGCTTCTTTGTCTTCGAGTTAATCAAAACTAATGCTGAATGCCCTACGCGATATTTCCCGTTTCTTGCTAGTATCTTGTCATACCAGGAGCCTGCAGCGGTAGTTAATCCTTCAGGCCAGGCTAAAACAATTATAAAATCATTTTGCATTTTGTAAATATAAATAAAATTGTTGGCCTTATTTAGATTAGTTGGTATTAACTACTTAATTTTTTTAAATTAAAATTACTAGATGTGAACTCCTCTATAATCTTAAAGATATTAAGTATATCTTCTTCAGTATTGTTGCTATTAACTATTACAAGCCTTATAAAAACAACATCATTAAAAAGACCATAGCCAACCATAAGCTTAGAGTTTTTATATAGCTCTGTACAAAGGTTTATTGGGTCATAGTCTTTATAGTTAAAGCATACGGATAATGAATCCTCAAAGCTATATAATGTATAGCGTGAATCGTTGTGTATATATTTTCTAGCTAAATCTGCTAAGTAAAACTCATGATCAATGATTTTTTGGATACCTCTAGTTCCTATAGCCTTCCATAAACACCAAAATTTTAGTGCATTATTTCTTCGTCCACACTCAAAAGATGTTTTTCCTAAATTATTTTCTTTATTATCAGTTTGATATAAATATGTTGCCTCATTATCAAAAGAGTCATACAAATACTGTTTTTCTCTAACTAGCAATACTGACGTGCTTAAGGGCGCTCCTAAAGTTTTGTGCGCATTAAAACAAAATGAATCAGAATACTCAACTCCTTCTACAAGATGTTTGTATTTATTAGAAAATATCACTGTTCCCCCAAATGCACCATCAACATGAAGCCAAATATTGTGTTTTTTGCAAACAACTGACAATTCATTAATTGCATCAAATGCACCTAGTACAGTTGTTCCCGCTGTAGCATTTAAATAAAATGGGGTCAATCCGTTTTTAATATCCTCTTCTAGTTGTAAAACTAATGAATCCACTTTTATTCGGCCCTTTTCATCAGAAGGGATATACCTGACATTATTTCTTCCTATGCCTGAAAAAGATGCGTTTTTTGCAACAGAATAATGAGAGCTTTCTGAAGTGTAGGCTATTAAACGCTTACTTATTCCATGATTTTTTGAAAAATTATCAATCCTGTCTCTAGCCATAACCAATGACATAAAATTACTCATAGAACCTCCTGTTGGGAAAGTTCCTGCGTAGCTGTGCTTATCATATCCAATAATTTGACTAATCTTATTTAACACTTCCTTTTCAACACCTACTTGAGGGCCGCAGATTTTGTATGTTGCCATACTATTATTTAACAATACTGATAATAAATCTCCTAACACAGCCTTGCTTTGTCTTCCGCCAAATAGCTGATTAAAAAATAAGTTTGATGAAGACTTTGGTGTATTTAGAACAATGTCTCTTAGTTTTTCTCTAAAATCATTTTCAATAGCAGGTTCAAAATTTAGGCTTAAATCGAATCTTTTTGTAAGATTTTCTGCAGAATATATAGACGAAACAGGATTGTCAACTTCTTCTTCGAGTAATTCTTGTACTAACTCGTTAAAAAAAATTAAATCCTCTTTTATGTTTTTAGACATCCTTTATATAGAAATGATTAGCAAAATTATGAAATGTTAACATAAATTCTTTTAAAAATGCCTAAATTGTATTAAAATAAGAATAAAAATATTGTTAAATAATTGTTATTTATCAAAAAGACAATTAATATAATTAGTCTATATGCTTACAACTAAGAAGATTTTTCATTATTTTTGTATAATGAACAGATTAGTTTTCTTATTTATTGCCTTTTTTTATTGCGCTAATGCTTATTGCCAAATTTTAATTAATGAATATTCGGCAGCAAATTTTGATACACACACAGATAACTACGGAGAGTACGAGGATTGGATAGAGCTCTTTAACACTTCTAATACTGATGTTGATTTAAACGGCTGGTTTCTCTCAGATAAGGTTAATAACCCTACAAAATGGATGTTCCCTTCATCTTTCATTGTTCCTGCAAATAGTACAGCTATAATTTATTGTTCCGGTCGAGACGAAATAAATGGAGGGTTCGCTCATCCTAATTTTAAAATTACTCAAACGCGTGGCAATGAAACAATCATGCTGACTGATAATGCTAATAATCTTCAAGACTCAATAACAGTTAAGCCAAATCAAAATTCTCACAGTAGAGGAAGAGAAACTGATGGTGGTGCAATATGGAAAGTCTTTACTACAGCAACACCTAACGGGACTAACACTGGAGCTATGGAAGAGTATGCTTCAACTCCTGTTTTTTCTCAAATTGGGGGGTACAACTCTACTAATGTCAATTTAGATCTTTCATCTCCTGATCCAAATGTTTCTATATACTATACCACTAACGGAGATGAGCCAAACAATGGGTCAAATTTATATACTGCTGGAACGCCTATAAACATTTCAAATACTAGCGTGGTAAAAGCTATTGCCTATAGCTCAGATCCAAATATTCCTCCTAGCTTTATTGAATACAACACCTTTTTTATTAATGATACTCATACTATACCTATTCTCTCAATTTCTGGAGATGATGTTTTAGATTTATTAGATGGTGGATGGGGTAGTACAAGCATGGAGCCAAAAGGAACTGTTGAATGGTTTAGCCAAGCTGGTGTTTTGATTGATAAGGGTTCGGGAGATTTTAATAAACATGGTAATGACTCGTGGGCATATGATCAGAGAGGTTTTGACTATATTATGAGAGATCAGTTCGGATATAACTATGCATTAAAAGACAAACTATTCATGACGAAAGATCGTGATGAATTTCAACGAGTTATAGTTAAGGCTGCCGCTAATGACAATTATCCGTTTTCATTTGGGGGTTCTGGAGCACATATTCGTGACTCTTATGTACAACACCTTTCTCAATTAAGTGATCTTAGACTAGACGAAAGATCTACTTCAGCATGTATTGTATATCTAAATGGAGATTATTGGGGGGTCTATGATATTAGAGAAAAAGTTGACGACTCTGATTTTACTGATTATTACTACGATCAAGATGAATTGTTTCCTAATAGTGCAGGAAATATACAATATTTAAAAACTTGGGGGGGCACATGGACTGAATACGGAGACGGAATTCTTGGTCCAGGTAGTATTGCTCAAAATGACTGGGATAATTTTGTAAATTTTGTCACTACAAACCCGATGACAAATCAAGCAAATTATAATATCGTTAAAAACCAATATAATACAGGTAGTTTAATCGATTACTTTCTACTAAACTCATATGTTGTTTGCGGTGACTGGCTAAATTGGAATACTGCATGGTGGAGGGGATTGGATCCAAATGGAGATAAAAAGAAGTGGAGATATACACTTTGGGATATGGATAATACATTTGATCACGGCACAAACTATACTGGTGTGCCAACCATGTCTGTTAATGCGGACCCTTGTGACCCAAGCAGTCTTAATGACCCTGGAGGACAAGGCCATATTCCAATTTGGAATGAGTTAATTAATAACAATGATTTTTTTAATGATTACATAAATCGTTGGCAAGACTTAGCTACTGGCGACTTTTCGTGCCCAAACATGATTAGTGTTTTGGACAGTATGATTGCGGTGATTGACCCTGAAATGCCAAGACAAATCGCGACATGGGGCGGGAATTATGCGACATGGCAGTCAAATGTTCAAGACATGCGTGATTTTATTTTAGATAGGTGTAGTATAATGAATGCTGGATTTATGCCCTGCTATCCAGCTCTTTCTGGCCCATATAACATTACTGTTGAAATTATTGGTGTAGGAGAGGTTGAGATGAGTGACAACAATTTAATTAATGATCTTAATTCTCCCCAAGTTTATAGTAGGTTTGGAGGGGTTGATCTTCCTTTTGAGGTGAAAAGTGGGCCTTTTGATCGTTGGGAAGTTATTTCTACCACCCCATATGTTTTTGACCCTTTTGTAGATACTTTATCACTGAATGTTCAAGGAGATGTTGTAGTTCAAGCATATTTTATTCCGCCAGCTCCAACAAGAGACATTGTATATAATATTTCGGACAACACAACAACAACTAACATAACTGTAAATGGAAATGTTATTAATACATTTCCTACTACAGAAACATACACCATTGATGATCTTGTTGATATTTCTGCTAATGTTGATCCTAATTATGAGTTTGTATCGTGGGATTCTGACAGTGTTGCTTTTGTTCCGGGCCCTAACAATTCTGCTGTTAATTTTCTTGCCTCAAATCATGATACTGTGATGTTAAATATTGTTAAAAAACCAACTATTACTTATGTTGTTGATCCACCAACTACAGCTACTACTATAACATCTAATGGTAATCTTATTAACGCATTTCCTGCCAATGTCATATATCCTACAAATCAAAATGTTAATCTATCAGCTAAT
>Ga0160423_10000877_pt1 | contig 25098 bp, 20 predicted proteins | sample CRUFie14St8metaG_FD_108191 | JGI IMG/M metagenome (GOLD analysis project Ga0160423, IMG submission 108191) | Marine microbial communities from the Costa Rica Dome - CRUD Field 142mm St8 metaG | ecosystem: Environmental > Aquatic > Marine > Oceanic > Photic zone | place: Costa Rica: the Eastern...
CACCCTCTGCTCTCAATACCCAATCTTCTCAGCCTTGACGAGCTCGCAGTTGACTATGTTGAGCCTTATGGATCAGCATACTGGCTCTTTGACAATCTCGTCAGGATCCATCATGGCAATACCGTCCGAACCAAGGGAGGACAAACCGTCACAGCCATGCTCAGCAGCGGAACCACATCTCACGAAATTGTCGGACACATCCATCGAAGAGAATTCGCAAGCAGAAGAATCCCAGCAAAAGGCGGATTCAAAACAGTAAACGCCATGTCTCCTGGATGCTTTTGTCGAATTGATACCGAGGTCAGCGTTGTTCCAGCGTACGCAGGAAAGCCTGTGGACTGGCAGCATGGAATGGGCATTGTCTACAAGTATGGAGATCGAGTTTCAATGCACTTGATACCGATAGATGACGGGGTTTGCTACGTGGATGGCGAGAGATTTGTTGGCTCTTGGCTTGAAGATGAAATGGAGGAGCTGCTTAAAGGGCAATAATGTGCTTGATGCCTATCGGCTGAAAGTATATGGTCTTGGCATGACTCGCTCTGACAAAGTAAAGATAAACATCGAGCTAGGGAGGTCCCTAAGGAACACCCTTGTTTCTGATGCAGAAGCTTCCTGTCGGAAACTATCCTGGCAAATCTCATATTTCGTGAGGCTTGCTTTGAAAAATCCTCCATTAATATCGAAACCAGACGAAACCTTAGATGATAATGATGGCAGGGTCACAGCCTATTTCTCGGAAGATGTTTTTAACAAACTTGAGGATTTGGCTGATGACTACGAGTGCAACTTTAGCGCTATCGTCAGAGCGAGTCTTCTTACTGGTAGGGCAATATCTCGGCACATGTTAGGGGACGCTGATGTTGAATAAGGTGAGGGTTAGGACCTTCGATAGTCAAGAACACGCACGAGTTGCGATTAGTGAGCTTTGTGCTCGATGTGTTCAAGATGTCCTGTATTTGTTAGATTCAGCGACTGGACCTAATGGGGCGGATGAGATAGAGACACCTCCCGATCCAGAGACAAGCCGTCTTTATCAGGAGTTCCGAGATTGGTTCGGACCAAATGTTGGCTCAGCAATTCAGGGGTTAGTCGTTGGTCCATTATTGTCCAGGCTGGCTGTGGACGAAGAGGGAAGGGCTCACATCGAGGACGACGTTTACAGAGACTATAGGTCGGAGCGTGGTTCATTTGATAAGCAGCGAATGATCTCAAGGGCGAAGTGGCTCGCGTGTGAAATACCTCTTTTGGCTGAATCTTACGGCGAGCTTTATGAAGCTGAATCGGTGGAAGCCCTTTCTTTGTGTTCTGATATAGCTGAGTTTGATTTTGATTCCGACGAGGCTGGTGACTATATTACGCAAATGCTTCCTCAGTTAGAGAAGTGGTTCCTGTATTCTAATCCAGGAGGGCGGCTGCTTCGAGGTGATAAGAGCGCAGAAGAAGCCTTCATCGAGTCTTTGAACTCTGCCCGTGACAGGGTTAAAGAGCTTGAGCTTGCACAAAAAGAAGCCGTTTCCGCTGAGTCTCCAACTGAGGAGCAGCGTGTGCTTATTGAGTATGAGATTAATAAAATTGAAAGTCGCGTAAGAAAGATGGAGAAGGCTCTATCGTCTCTTAATGATCAGAGAGAGGCGTTGATTGAGAAGCTTTATGAGTAGTCCAGTCTGGTATAAAAGCAGGCTGGACTCGTGGAGCTCCAACAAAAAGCGATCTTTTAAGTTAAAGAAAAAGCCCAAGGTGAATGACGTAAAGCAGCAGTGCGATACTTGCAAGACCGACATGAGCTTAACGCCGCAGGGGTTTGTTTGTTATTATTGTCAGTTTAGTTCGACGGAGACAGAGCTATAATGAGGGGCAGAGTTTTAGGAAGTTATGTGGCGATAGTGCCAGACCTTCAAGGCAATGAACAAATTGTCAACGGTATCCATATTCCAAACAGAAAGCCGCCTGGTAGGTTCCTTACCGGCAAGGTTATATCTATCGGAACAAAGGTTCCAGAGGGTGTTTGTCTAGGGGACTCTGTTGTTTATGAAAAGCAGAGCGCTCATCCCCATCAGACTGGACCTATAGATGCCTCACTTTTCGGGGGAGAAGAAGGCAAGTATTGCGTGATCATCCCTGTCTATCGTGGCGCACTAAAAGGCGCTGGCGAGATAGAGGAAGAATATGAGCGACATCAATTAGAGGTAGACGTTCTCAAGGAGAAGCATGAGAAGTTTGGTCTCAGTGATGATGAATATGAAAAGCTCGGCTTTCACGATAGAAGAATGAAGATCCTGTCTGCAAAAAGGCAAGGTCGAGCACGCGGTTTTCAAAGGAAGAAATTAACTGACAAAGCTATAGGAAGCGGAGTCGTAGCAATATTGGAGAATTAATCATGGCGGTTACCACAAAGAACGAAGATGGTGTTGTATCACCAACAGTATCAGCGAAAGAGCTCAAGGCTGCAATGGAGCAGCAGTCTAAAGAAGAGGGCGCAACTACTCGGCTTGTAGCATTAACGATGAAACAAACCTCTAAGATTCAAGTTCCTGTCGCTCGGGGGTTTAAGTATCAAACTGTTGGACCCCTTGGTGTGACCAGTGAGGTGCCATTAGACTATGCGAAAAGGATTACGCAGCCAAAGAGAATGAACAGTCGCGCTGTAAGACCGGCCATTGTTTGGCACTTGGTTCCAGAGAAGCGTCCGAAGGGATACAAAAAGCAGTCATTCACAACTGCTACTGGTGTAACTTTCAATACAGATACGTATGCACCTGACGAAGGTTTGGAAATCTTCGGTAGAAAGATTTATCATAGTGTTAGTCAGGCCCAGCATTTTATTGCTAAGGTCTTGAGAACCAAAGAAGGTATTCATCGATTTATTACCGAGTTCGATACGAGACCTGACGTGGCAAGTTATGGTAATTACATGATTTCTATAAAGGATAGAGAGGAGCGAGAGATGCTCGGTGTAAACGCTCGAACTCTAGTAACGGTGTGACATGATTCCCAGCCAAGCAGAGCAAAGAGCTTTTCTTCGTAGGTCCGTAGGACATCAGGAGGATACAGCTCTAATTTCCGACGATCTATTAGACGATTGCCTTGACCAGGCTTTGAGAGAGATCAATCAGCACTTTGCTTTGCAAGGCGTGGGAAACTTCGCAACGGTGGCGGATCAGCAAACTTACGATCCATTACCCGGCACAGGTTACGCAATAACAAAGGTCTACTATCCTAGTGATTGTAATTATGCGTATCCCGAAAACATAGAAAACATCATCAACAAGTTTGCTCTTTCCGAGGCAATCGATGAGTTCGGAACCCGCAGGGTTTACGAGCCGTCTATTGTTGCGGGCTTTTATCAACAGGCTGAATACTTTTATCGCCTTTATGGTGATGGCGCATACGTAATGAACGGGACGACTATTTATCTTGATCCGATCCCAGTACGGGACGGCGTTGATGTGTACTTCATGTTTAGACAGGAGCGCTATGCCACTGTCACGGACATTAAGGATATTCACGTTCAGCCTTATTACGCTTATGCTCAATGCGTATTGCATGAGGCTTTAGCTGTTGGACGAGGAGCTCTTACGTCCGTCAATTCAAACGGCGGCGTCAGCATGCGCACCAACGCAGGAAGCCATCATTTAATTATGGCAGACAGGATGAGGAAGAGGTTCCAGTCGTATCTGCCTGTTCTCATACCTGGACGATCATGGCCATAGATAATTATTACAGAAGATACCGATCCGACAACCCTCTCCCTGGCAGATTCGCATCAGTTGTCAATGGAGACTATGTGAGGGCTGACCTGCTGAAAGAGCTAGACAATAGCTTAAGGGCAGGCTTTTCATCCGCTCAAAAGTTTAGCAAACTAAACCTTGATGATAGTTATCGAGGTCTGGATGTAATTAGCCTTGAGGTATCTTCAAAAAAGTCTAGATCGAACATTAGGGGTAACGCGGGACCATCGACAGTCAAAATAAGGATCGATGCGCCCAACGCCTATTGTGAAGTAGCTCCTATCAACCATGCAAACTTTGACTCGCCTGACGTAATTATAAGCCCTAGCTTAGACAGGGACGCCAAATCAACCTGGATTCGAAAGGTCTTTGAGGACAGGCCGTGGATGGGATGGTCATCTAATCCAGGAGAAGTCGTATGGCCCAACTTCGAGCCGTTGGAGTTTAGTCCACCCTCAGTTTCTATTGTGGTTCCCATCTACAATAAGCCTGATAGGTTTGTAGATTGTTTGAATTCAATAGCTTCTGAAACGATGTATCCAAATATAAAGAACGTTATTCTGGTGAATGACGGCTCTGATAAGTACAGCAGTGACAGGATTTATGAGATTGCCGAAACTCATGGATGGACGGTGCTTTCGCATGATAACGCTGGGTACCTTTATACGGCGAATCGCGGAATAACTCAGGCATTTAAAGAGGGCGCTGATTATGTCGTATCTTGTAATAGCGACATCTTGGTGACGAGGGGATGGCTCTCGGGAATGGTTCGTGGCGCCCTAAGAAATAATGCTGCACTCGTTAACCCTCTTTCAAATCAACAGGCTCTGATAAGTCTACCAATGTCATATGAAGACTCCCATGGAATGAGAAGACTTGCGGGAGGTGTTTCCTACATAACGGCGGCGATAGCGGCATCATTCGTTCCTCCATCCTATCCAGACGCAGTGACGAACGTTGGAAACTGTATGCTGATCGAGCGAGACCTGTGGCAGACTCACGGTCCGTTTAATGCGGAAGTTTACGGTTCTGGATACGGAGAGGAATGCGAGCTCTGGGCTTTGGCTCGAAACGACGGTAGGCGATGCATAGTCGCTGATGACGTTTACGTTTATCATGAATCTCACGGGACAATAAAGGACGCAAAGTCTCGGGAAAGGGAGGGCGTTAACACCTTCCTAAGCCGTTGGCGTCCTTTATATATGCGAGAAGTAATTAAGATGCGCCTTTGGGACAAGAAGGTAGACAAGGTCCGAAGCGTTTCTTCATCTATGGCGCCATTTGGGATACCTGTCAGATTTCTCTGTTTCAACATCGGTCCTTATGGGGGAGTCTATTGCGTCGTTCGACTTGTGAATGAATTAACAAAAAGAGGGTTCTGCGCCAGCATCGACTTCGTTTTGAATCAGCCAAATGATTTTAGGTTTTTGTGTGGACCTAAAAAGCATAACAATGCGGAGTCTCTCCGAAGCGTTGGTATGGGCAGACAAGACTCGGGTGGAATCGTCGTGGCGACTCATTGGTTCACGGGCGAGCTGCTAACTTCAATTATGGACAAAGACCCTGACGTCATTCCTTTAGCGTTCTGGCAGGACAGGGAAGACTTGTTCATGGAACCTAACGGCAAGAAGTCTGTTAGAGATGGGTCTGTAAAGTGTTATCCCGCCATACCGAACAGAATCGTAAACGCTCGGTGGGTTGGTGAGTCTGCGCAAGAAGATTTGGGGATTGGATCTTTCACTCATATTCCAGTTGGTGTGGATTGCGATAAGTTTTATCCAGGCGAAAAGCGAGAGAGTAAGATTAAGATTGTCTCAATGCACAGACCAAGTACACCTCGTCGTGGAGCTAAGCGCCTTCAAAGAATTTTTACTATGCTGAAAGAGAGATACCAGCAGGAGGTTTCTCTAGAGACCTTTGGAGAGGACTGTTCCTTTTCCGATGTTCATCACGGTAAGGTTTCTCAAGACAGGGTCGCGGAAATAATGAGAGATGCTTCTATTGTTTTTGAGCCTTCTGACTTTCAGGGTTTTGGATTACCTGGACTCGAAGGCATGGCGTCTGGCTGTGCTGTAGTTTCTACCGACAACCTTGGCGTTCATGAGTATGGGATTCACGGACAAAACTGTTTTATCGCAAACAGAGATGCCGATCTTTTTGAGCACCTTTGTGAGCTAATAGATAATCCAGATTTAGTTGAACGCCTTGGCTCCTCTGGTCGAGACACAGCGATGACCTTTGACTGGTCTATCATAGCAGACCGATGGGCAGAGCACCTTACTTCTATATATAAGAAGAGCGGAAGAGACAGGCACGCCTAAAATTTAGCGAAACCCTCTAGCCTGCTTTCGCGAGACAGTTCGTACTTGAATCGCTTTACCTTAGAGGGGAAAGATCCTTTGTTGCCTTCAATCGTTGTGATGACGTCTCCGTCAATTCTTTCTACAAACCCTACGTGACCTTGCCAGCTTTTACTTCCGTCTGGATTTAGCTTTCCTCTGTCCCAGCAAATAATATCGCCAACCTCTGGTGTCATGCTCTCAGATCCGAAGTTCGCGGCGTTCCTAAAAATTGCCTTGGCTCCATATGACATGGGAAAAGGCGGGTTGCCGTTTGCGGCTTCAGTAATACAGTGAGAAACGAAAGCGGCGCACCAGGCGCCATCATCGTCATCATCCCCGTCATACTCTTTACCCAGCAGCATCTCTACAAATGGACCAGAGTTGTTTCCACCTTCTTCACCTTGACCGAGAAGGCTCTTCGCAATTTCCAGAGTTCTTGCTGCAAGGTCAGAGCAGTCATGCTCCATCTCTGATTCTCTCTCGTCATATAAAGCAGACTGAGTTTGAGGACCGCACTTTCCATCCGATTCAAGTCCATTTTCGGATTGCCAAAGGGCCACCATTTTCTCTAGCATCCATTCTTTAATCTCGCCTGATTCAACCTTTTCTGTATTGTAACTCATGCTTCATCGCCTTTGTTTTTTCTACATACCTCTTTCTAGCATACTTCTTCCTGCATTCGTCAGAGCAGTATTTCGATTGATCTCTCTTCTCTTTAGTGCATCCATCCAGCGAGCACTTATTATCAATCCACCCCCTTTTGGAAAGGTCTGGTCTGCCGCCGCATACGGATGGGCAGTCAGAATAATAACATCTCTTTAGGTTCGCAGGGAACTTTGACACTAAGTGTCTTTTGCATCCCCAGAAACCATCAGCTCTCCAATATGTATTCATTCGTCCTCTTTTTTCTCAATGGGTAAACATTCACCTTAAACTGGTTTACAATGAAATAGAAGGTTGAAATTATCTTCGTTTTGATTTGTTCGATTTGATAGGCTGGTATTATGGCGGAAACAAGAACAGGTTTGCATAATTGGCTCGGATTGTCTGGCACCCAATACTCGCAGGAGTTGGTAAGGCAGGCGTCTAGAGTTGCTAGCGAGTTGGTGGAACAGCCTACTCACGGCATTCCTAGAACTGTTGATATCGTTAGAAAGTCTGAGGTGGGTGGCTCTCCTGCCAACAGTGCTCTTGGACTTCCAGCCTCTTGGACTCCTGTTGCAGGTCTTTCTGGGTTGAGTGCAACTTTGTTCTTACCCAATGAGTGGGATGGTGAAAGAGACCCCACGCAGTTGGAGGTAAAGGCGTCTGAGCGCACCCTCCTTGTGGCTGACGTGCCTGAAGCAGGAACAATCCCCGCCGACCGCATCATGCTTACTGACAAGGTTCAGTTCGTTGACCCGGTCTACGGGGACTCTATTTTTACTATAGAAGAGGTAAACCCTATTAGAGGGACGGGCTTGGTTAGAATCAGGGTTGTTTACTCAAGGGCGCTGGTAGAGTAATGGCTGCAAAGATCGACATTGTTTTGGGTGAAGGCTTTATCAGCAAAACCAGAAGCATCGATAAGCAGATCCGTCAATCTTTACTAGACGTAATAGGCGACAACCTCACAGTGGATCAGCAAAAAAGCAAGCGCCGTCTGCGGTCTTCCTTCAGAACAATACTTGAGGGGATAGTCGAAGAACTAAAAGCGGAGACGCCTAAGGATACGGGTAAGCTGGCAGCTGGATGGCGACTAAAGACCAAAAGACTAGAGGGTAAGCTCGAGTACACGATCACAAATGTTCAAAACGAAGTTCTGCCAAAGGGATATACACTCTTAGATGTTTTGGAGTTTGGTGCAAGACCTCATCTTATAGAAGCAAAAAATGAGGACGCTCTTTCATTTTTTTGGAAAAAGTTTGGAAAGCAGGTTGCATTTAGAAAAGTAAACCACCCGGGCATAAATAAGGCAAAGAATCCTTTTGTCGGTTTTATTGGTAGAGCGAGAAGGCGAATGCGGCGTAGAGGGACAAAAGCTCTTCAGCGTTTAGCTTCGAGGATAAGGGTGTAAAGTATGTCGATCGCACCAAGCAGAAAGTGGACAAACATAAGAAGGTCCATTCAGACTAAAATTGGAAACTCCGTAATGGTGAATGGTTACGAAGCTCCGATATATTACGATTACTATTACGCGGATCCTGACGGGAACAGGACTGGGTCTGGCGCGTACAGGATGTGGGCCGAGGCATTTTTTCTTGAGATGACCGCTGGCAGAATGGGCGAGGCGATCCTGCAGATAGACTGCTATTCCCGTGTTGGTCAAGAAGACGATCCTACGAGCGACCAGTTTGGAATGAACGTCGATGACTTTGCTGACGAGGTGTTAGCTCCGTTTTCTGGTCTTGATGTTAGTGGATTACAGAACGGCATATTCCATGTCAATGACTACTCAGATATCAATAATCCAGTCGATGCGGGGATGTGTTTGTATATGATAAATTCGCAGGGCAACGTTGGAGAGCCGGAGGACAGAAGACGACTTGACTTTTATCAGGACTTCCGACGTGTTACACTAAGGTTGAGGTTTCAATTAATACAGGACATGGCTGGGCCAGCCGCGTTCTACACTAGCTAATGGAGAAATAAAATGGCTGCTAATTATGCAACAATGGGTAAGCAGAGCGTTCTGTCTACCTCTAATCTTTTTCAGGGATTCTGGTCCCACGTTGATGTCAAGAAGGGTGGGTTCGACTCAACTGGTGGCTCTTATGATGCTACCGCACCTATCATGTATCTGGGTGTCGTTCCAGAGGGTGTTCTTGAGATCTCTCGTGAAGACACAGAGTTCTTGGGTACGAACTTTCCTCAGACCGTAGAGCTCCTCACACCTTCTCAGGTTGGCATGAAGTTCAGTGGTCAAATTGCAGAGCTTCACAAGCTCAATCTTCATCTTGCAATCGGTGATGATCCTTACGACGCAGACGATCAGTTCATTTATCCTGCCGCTTCTTGTTCAACGGCTAACTTCGTAAGTGTTCGTGCCCTGCGTAAGCGATGTGACGGCTTCATCATGGATATGGTTATTTGGAAGGCTCGTAATGCTGCTCCTCTAACTATTGCTGGCGGCACCGAGGTAATCAGTAGCCCAATCGAGTTCAACGCTTTGGATGACCAGAACGGCGATTTCGGTGGCGATGAGCAAGCACCACTCGGTTACCTGTATGCGCCAGATCCAGTCGGAACTCAGCCTGGCGATGCGGCGAACATGCCTACTACGTAACTCTTCTCCCCTAATGGCTGCGAGTCGTTCGTCCTTTGGCTCGCAGCCATTTCCCCTCTACCTGCTATCTCCAAACTTTCTGATATTCCTTCTGAACTGATCTGGGTCTCTAGTATCAAGATTGACAACATTGTAGTTTCTGTTGGGTGAGGTTTTATACCACCCATACCTCTTGGAAGATCTTGCGGAGCGGCGTGCCCAATCTCCCGCAGCTCTGTCAGACATTTCTGGTCCAGCCTTATCCCAATGGTTTCCAGCTGCAGGTACGTCTGCGTTTCTCAGGTCCTCGCCAGGGTTTACCATGTCTGGGGGTGGTAATGATTTTGTCGTGCCGTCGTCGTCTCCACCAAACATAGATCCCAAAACCTCCATGCTCATTAGCTGCGACTTTAAGAGTCCCTGAACGTCAACAGTGAACTGTTCTCTCGTTCTTGTAAGGACGTACCGATCCCGTGACATCCCAAGTGTATGTGCAAGCATGGTGACAATGACGCCTTCATCAGGCATCCATGGGGGGAGCTCGGCGTCTACCCCTCGGACTGGAGGGGTATCAGGTTTCCCACAATCTCTCCATATCCATTAAGAGACCAGGCAGTCTTTACCACCTGAATGCCTTGAAGGAGGGTGAGGTTGTTTTTAATATACAGTCGCAAAGACTGGCTTCCAAGGTACTCGCCGTCGCTACCGGTTTCGCTGTCATCTTCTTCAATGATGTCTACCTTGCGAAGGGTTTGAAGGTTTGCCTTTGTGTCCAGCATAATCAATGCGCCGTCTCGTACAGCGGGCGCAAACTGCTTTCCTAGAACATTTCGAGCGACGGTCCAAATTTGTGGGCCAACTTCGGCAATCTTTAGTATAGTACCCCCGTTAGGGTCGTTTGGATCAGGAACGATAGATGTAATAGCAGACAGCAGATCCCCAATGTCTAGATCGTCTAGTAGCGCTAGAAATCTGGACTCTTGGTCTAGGGTAGCCGTTTTAAGAATTAGGCTCCCCTCACCGACGGCAACCTCTTCGGTTTTTGGTCGGTATGCTTGGAACTTGTCTACTGTTTTCTTGGACATTTCGTCTCCTGTTAATAGGTCAGTTGCATATCGTGGTTCAACGTATATCAGGTTGAATGAATTTGTGCTAGGATTATGGAATGGCTGGTTTAAATTTAAGAGTCAATGTAAACGTCCTTCAGGCGACGAGAGAGTTACGCAACTTAGGTAGGGCTCTCGGAGGCGTCCGAACGTCTGCTGCTAAGACGCAAGTTCAGATGGGCGGGCTAGCTAAAGCTTTTACCGCAGCGGGCACTGCAGCGGCTGCAACGGCGGGAGCTGTTTTAAGTCTCGGTGGCGCTCTTGCTGTGTTTGGAGCTGGCACTGCTGCTGCTGCCGCCTTAAAGTTTTCCGCAGACTTTGAGAAAAGCTTAGCAGACGTCAACACCATCTTAGATGGCTCTGGCGTAAGCATAAACAGATATCGACAGCAGTTACTTAAGCTATCAACGCAGAGCTCAAAGACTCTCGACGATTTAGCCAAAGGTCTTTATCAGACCATCTCTGCTGGTATCCCCGCAATAGAGGGAGCAGGCGGCGCCTTTGATGTTCTAGCAGCCTCACAAAAGGCTGCGGTCGCAGGACTTTCAACTACCGAGAATGCGGTAGACGCAACGGTCTCGGTTCTGAACGCCTATGGAACGGCATCAATGTCGTCCACCGAAGTGACAGATCAGCTTTTAACTGCAGTTCGACTTGGGCGAGTCAGGTTTGATGACCTAGCTAAGGGAATAGGTCGAGTCACTACGATTGCAGCGCAGGCGAATGTACCACTTGAAGACATCTTGGCTGTTTTGATTCAGCTTACACGACAGGGTATCAAGCCTGCTGAAGCAATCACCGGTCTTAGAAACATACTAAAGTCCCTTATAAACCCAACAAAGCAGACCAAAGATTTCCTTGGGGCATTTAATAAAGAGTTAGAAAAAACAGGTAAGGCTCAGATTGAGTTTGGCGCTGAGGCTCTTAGTCAAAAGGGGCTTATTAGGGTTTTAGGCGATCTAACGACAGCGACGGGTGGAAGTTCGACTGCCTTAGCCAAGCTGTTTCCCAACATCCGAGCTTTGATCCCTGGTCTCGTTGCCGTTGGTGAAGGGTTCGATGATGTTGTAGGATTTCAAGAAGCGTTGATTAATTCCTCCGGCGCTACAGCGGAGGCATTTGAAATTGTAGATCGGACATTTGCCGAAACCTTCGAGAAGTTCATCAGTAACCTTGGTGTTCTTGCTGTTGCAGTTTCAGAGGACTCTTTAGGTGCTCTCGGTGAGCAGTTAAGAGCATTCAATGATGCTGTTAGTCAGCCTGAAAAGATAGCTAAATATACCGAAAATGTTAATGGGTTTATTGACGCTATCGTACAGTTTCAGGAAGTTTTTGATATTGCCCTTTTAGCGGCATTTGCTGCTGCTGTTCAAAAATTGGCCGGATTCTTCTCCTCGGCAGCGAGCGCCATTGCGCCCATCGTACTAGCTATAGGATCCTTCTACGTTGCGGCGACAAGCATTGTTGATATTGGAGTTCCGCTTGAGGGTACGCTTGATCTCATAAGCATGGCGTTCAAGGAGCTGAACCCGCTCGTTGCGACTCTTGTAGCTACGATTGCTCTGGCGGCAGACGGCATATTTAGATTTGGCTCCCTTGTTGCGGCAATACCCCAAATACTCGCCAGGCTTGTTGCTGAAATCGTTGCTCTCGTCGCAAGCATCGGCCTGCTGGCTCCAGAAGGCAGCTCGTTTAGAAAGGGCGCAGAGCAGCTTATTAAGGATGCGCGTCAGCTTGCCTTTGAGTTTAGCGAAATGGCTAACTTTTTCCTGAGGCTTGCGGATCCATTTGCTGACCAGTCGGGTCTTTTTGGATTAACGGGCGCCTTTGCTGAAGATCAGGAAGCGCTGAGAAGTGCAGAAAAGCGGGCCAAGAGACTTCAGGCAGCCAATGAAGCCGCAGCTAAAGCTCTTGGATTTAGAGACCAGACAGATCGGTCCGAGGTTGCGGGACAGATAAGACAAGGACAGCGTCTTGATGTTGGTGCTCTTGTTGATGAAAAGACTATAGCAACCACTGCTGGAGAGCTGAAGTTCCTCGGTGATGAGCTTTTTCAGCTACAGGTGCCGATTGATATATTTGCGAGCTCGTTTGATAAGAAGGGCAAGGCTGCTGTAAAGAGTCTGACCCCAGTGGTTCAAAAGTTCTTTCTAGACTTTGAGGCTGGATCCAAGAAGTCGGCACTATCGGCCGTGGAAATCTTTGCTCGTCTTGAGAAAGAGATTAGGCGGCTAGGTAAAGTGAACGCTGCACAGGCAGAAGGTGTAGCGTTCTTGTCAGCAAGAAGAGTTTTAGTAGAACAGATAAACGCTAGCGAAAGTAAGCTTGCTCAACTTCGATTTCTGAATAGCAACAACCAGAATGAAACTTTAATAAAAGAAGAGGAGGCGCGTCTTCGTAATCTCAGATTGCAGAACAAGCAGCTTGAGAGCGCCAAGAGCAAGGTAAGCAAAGAGAGAGAGGCTGCAGAGGCGATCGCAAAAAGCATCGAGGATGAAAAAAAGCAGAAAGAGCTCGATGCTGCAGCAGTAAGGCGCAAGAACCTAGAGAACCAGCTTCTCAGAATGATCCTGGAGTCGGAGAAGCAGCGTTTAAAGATCTCTGAAAGACGAGCCGCCCTTCTCTTGGAAGCAGAAAAAGTTCGACTCAGAGACCTGGAGATTGAAGAGCGAATAAATCAGCTTAGAATTTCTTCTTTGAATGAAGAACTCAAGAGAAGAAAGCTCATAAGGTTTGAGGTGGATCAAACCACTGGCCAGATTGAGGCTGTTCTAAGTAAAGAGGCTATCGATCTTCGGAAGAATCTACAGGATGCCTTTAAGGATAGAGAAATCATTCTTAAGGAAAGGTTAGATCAGACCCAGCAAGTTATCGCTACGGAGCTTGAGGCGGAGAAAAGAAAGCTTTCGAACGCCGAGAAGAACGAAGAGATCTCATTCAAGAAGCGAGTGGCAAAGCTCCAAAAGCTACAGCTTCAACTACGAGGTAGCACAAAGCCAGCTGAGACTATTCAGGATTTCAAGGATAACTTAGAGGAGTTTCAAAAGAATCTTGAGGAAGCCAGGAATATCGGGCTAGAAGAGTTCGGTCAGGAACTTCGCGAAAGCGTCATTAGCTTTCAAGAGGAGACACAAACCCTAAGCAACGATATCAGAAATTTTAATGAAAACTTTGTTAAAGACTTCTTTAACTCACAGCGAAAAGCTCTTGAGGATTTCCGTCGAATCGAGAAGGAAAAGAATAGGATATTCTTAGACGGCATCAGGGATCGAGAGTCTCGCCTTAAATTAGAGCAGCAGCTGACCCTTATTGCTAAAGCTGACGACACAAGCACAGAGCAAGCGCTAGCCAAGATTAGAGATCAGGTAGCGAAACAGTTTAATCAGAGGGAGTTTATTCTACAAAGCGTGACTCCGCTGACAGGACTTATAGATGTTGCGATTGAACTAGGCAAGGCTGGCAGTGATTCCGACCTTGCACTCAAAGGTCTATCAGCACAAATTAAAAAATTTAACATTGACGCCAGGAAGGGCGCCGAGAGTACTGAGCAGCTTGCTGAAGCTCTGAAGCTTGTCACTGATGTTTTAAATGCGGATGGACAGGAGCAACTAGAAGATTTGCAAAAGGCGCTGACAAGCGTCAATAAGGCCATAGAGGGAACAGAGGAGGCTGGCAAGACCTTAGAGCTAAACGAAGCATTTCGAGAACTGGTGAGGCTCACTGTTGCAGAAAGGTTCGAGCTCGAAAACTTGGCTGCTGCCAGCACCAAATTCGAAACTGAATTCTCTAACACGGTTAGCAACCTGGCCGACGATACTCGAAGTCAGATTGGTACGCTTGCATTCGACATTAATGCAATTTTCCAAAACCTGTTCGGATCGCTTCGGTCTGGTTTAGAGGGCTTTCTTGACTCAGCCGTGAATGCACTAGGCGCTCGTGTCGATCGGCTTCAATTCAATGTTTCTAAATTCTTAGGCGACAACACTGTCGATATATTTGGCGACATTACTGGCGACCTGAGAGAAAACTCAGAGAAGACTTTGTTAGCCCTAAGGAAGCGTCAGGAGGAAATAACAAGGCAGCTTGATAGATCCAACCGAATCATTGCAGTTATCGAGGGGCGGTCAAGTGAGAAAATAGATGATGATCTCGCTCTGAGTACAAACATCTCTGGCGTGGCTCCGCTCGAAAAAACCAGAAAAGCCTTTGAGCTTGTTGGAGGAGGAACGACTGTATTTGGTGAGGCTTCCGTAGACGCGATTGAGTCCCGACTTACCAGTGAACAACTTGCTACGGATGAACTAACAACCAGCCTGGAACAGGTGAATAAGCAGATTGAACAGCTAGATGCACAGCTTGAAAGAGGTTCTATTGGAAGCTTCTTTTCCTCAATCTTTAGTACACTTGGATTAGGCTTTCCTGATTTAGACAGCAAGATAGCTGACGCCGAAAGAAGGCTAGAGTCCCTGTCTGATGTAAGCGAAGAGAGCCTAACCAACGTAAAAACCAAATTCCTTGTAGCGAGGTCTGAGGCAGATAAGGCTGTCACCGCCTTTCAGGAGGCTGGGTCCGCACTTCTTTCGTACGAGGCGTTTTCCAAAGACGTTGACGAGGACCTGAGGCTTGCTGCCGTCACACAGCTTCAAGCTGAGGTCGATAGAAAGAAGGAAGATTCTAGGCTAGCGAGCGTTAGAGCAGTAAAAGCGCAGGAGAAATTGTTCTCTGTTCGGTCTCAACTTGAAGCAAAGAGCGCCGCTCAAAAAGAGGTTAACGATCTCAAAGAAAGAAAGCGTCTTGGTAAGACTCAAGAGGAGTTTACTCAGCCTTTTAAAGATATAGGCAGCTCTATTGGTGACGGGTTCAAGGCTGCAAACCAAGCCGTAGAAGACATAGAAGGGTTTGAGGACCTTGTCCCTGAAGGAGTTTTCGAGGGGGCCCTTAAGGGTTTTGGAGAAGAGTTCGCTTCTTTCGGACAGTTTTTGGACACATTCGCGTTATCAACAGCGACCATTCTCACGGATATTACGACACTCTTTGGGGGTGACGGTTTTACTGCGAACGTAAAATCTATCGGCACCGAGCTTGGTAATATTTTATCTGCAGGAGCAGACTTCTTTGCGACAGCTGCTCTGGGTGCACTTGAGCTTGGCGCTGACATTCTCAAGCAAGGGCTATCTTTATCGTTCGATTTGTTTTTGACGTCCTTGTCGAGCGCCTTGGCTCCCATTGGAACCGCTATCGCCGCTCCGCTTCAAAGACTTTTTGGCTCTCTAGATTCTGCCGTATCCGTACTAGCTGACATTCCTGACGAGGAAGATGAAAAACGATTTAGGGAAAAGCAGTTGGAGCTAGAGAGGGCTCAGCTTCAAAACATCAGGCTTAGGGGGCAAGAGGATATTTCGAATGAGGAGCTTGCACGCATTCAAACCCAGACTCAAGAAGCCTTAGAAGAAGAAGAAGAGACTGCGATTGAAAGACTTTCAAAAGAGATAGACCGAGCAATGAAGGTTGCGGTCAATATAGCTGAGCAGCTTGGTCCTCTTGTGGCAACATTCTTGAGCAAGGTGACCGATGCTTTACCCACCATATTCCCGAAATTGGTGAAGGGTCTTACAGAGGCATTAGCCGCTTTTGCAGAAGGCTTCCCAGAGTTAATTATAACTTTGACGAGAGAGCTGGTTAAGGCTTTGCCCGACATCATCGATGCAATCGTAAACCTGTTGCCCGCTTTGGTCACCGGCTTTATTGGCGTTTTGACTGAGGTGTTGCGAGAGCTTCCAACAATTATAGTAAGGTTAATAGATAGCATTGTTGAAAACATCCCGTTAATTATCGATGCGCTGGTTGAGGCGCTGCCAGACTTTATTGAGGCTCTAGCTTTGGCGGTGCCTGAGATTATTGGAGCCTTGATCGGAGCAATTCCGAGAATTATTGGCGCACTGATAGTCGCCCTTCCCAGGCTAATTGTTGCTCTAATTCGAGCGGTTCCACTGTTTGTAACCTCACTTGCAAGAGGTTTCGGGCGGATGATTTCTCGAATATTTAGACCGTTTGCTTCTGCTGTAAGGGTGTTTGTCAATGGCGTTCGAGCCTTCGCGGAATCAGTGCAAAGTGAAGGTGGGGCTTCGATACTTGGCTCAATTCTCGGCGGCGTCGCTGGCTTTTTGTTGGCGCCAGTAACTGGCGGGGCATCGCTGGCTGTCGCTGCCGCTGGCGCAGGCGTTGGTGCCGCGTCTGGATACGGGCTTGCTCAGCTTCACAGTGGTGGAAATATTACGGAAGATCTCGTTAATAAGCCTCTTGCTAATATGTTTCGTCTCGCAGGGGTGCAGGGATTTTTAGACGGAGGTATGGTGGGAGATACGCTTCGCCGTCGTTTTAAATCGTCGATAAGCGACGATGTTCCAGCCATCCTTCAAAAGGGTGAAGCGGTTCTAAGCAGAAAGGGCGTCGCTGCTGTGGGTGGTCCATCGGCTGTTGATAATATAAACTCTGGTCAAGCAGCCTCTGCACCGGTAAGCGTGAACGTGGGAATCAACCCAACTCCTGACGGGCTTCAAAATGCTGCTGCCGCGCTCCTTCCATTGTTGGTGGGATCTATTGGTGTTAATGTGGATGGCGGACGAACAAGAACTAAAACTGAGTTGGGTGTTCCACTCTTAGGGTATCGGACGGTTCCAGGGGTTAAATAATGTCTTCAGAGACTAAGAGATATATTGTTACGCAAGATCCAAAGGTCAAAGATGCGTCCGTCACAAAGTCACGGAGCTTTACACAGCCTGATTCTTCTTTGTCTGCAAACGATGGTGTGGAGAGATACAAGTTTAGTGAGGAGTCGCGGCTCCCTTCTGCTCAGCTTGAGAGTAGGGAGGGTAGCGACGTCACGCTGATTACGGGAGGTCAGGTTGACCCTCAATACTCTACGCGCTCGCAGACTGGCAGCCTTCTGCAAAGGGATCCGGCCCCAGTAGACATACATGGGACTGGAAAGATTCAGACTTCAGGATCTGCGGGGACCTCTCGATATTCTTTTATCAAAAGTGGTCAGTCTGACTATCAGCTAAGAGCTACATATAATCAATTCAACAAAGACGCCCATGGTCTTGAACGCGCCATAAATACGGGTATGCCTACAGACATCTATTGCCGTCCTGATGTTTTGCCACTTACTAATGGTAACCTGCTGTGCGCATATCTTGATAATAGAGCTCATCCTTGGTGTTGGAATTTTCCGAGTAGTTTGATTGAGCCTGAGTTTACGATCCAGATAAACACTAATGCGGGAGATCTGCCGAATGTTCAAGCGGGCGACGCTTTCTCTATCGCGGGAACGGTTAATACGCCACCCCTTTCAGGAGGTACGGTAACGGGAACTGTTCTGCGAACAGATGTTGCGAACTTGACGCTAGACTTGCTGCTAGACACGTCCTCGGACACAATAAATTGGATAACAGCTGGCGACACCATGACGATAGGTGCCTATACCTTTAGTGTTGTGCCGAACATTGTGACCTCTAACTGGACAAACTCCCCTAGTGGAGCAGGCAGAAGTTCGCAAATTGTAAAATTGAGGCTTCAGACTAAGGAGGATCGATATTGGAGCGTTCAGTCTAATACCGTCTCGGCTCCCGCGTACCCGATATCGTTACCAGAAATCGCATTCCTTGATACTCAATCTGCAACAGGTAGCCTAAGTCAATATGTCAACGTTACAGGTGTATCGATAGTTCAGTTTCAAGATACCGATGAGGTTCTTGTTATATATTGCGGCTTTAAAGGAAGAGCCGACCAGTCAACTGGAATCGGATTTAACCCAGGCTTCATGTGTGTAGATAGCCTTGACGCTGATTTTGATACACTAGAGGGCTTTGGCGGCAGCGGAAACTTTGCTCCAAGCAATCGTGGGAACTTTATAATAAATCAGCCGGATCAGTCTAGCCTTTACGACGGCGCCATCTTTACAGATGTGTTGGGATTAGAAGACGAGCAATGTCGTCCCTTGGATATCACTGCTGAAATACTTCCAAGCGGACGGCTGGTAGTTGTTGTTATATTTGAAGACTCCGCATGGTCTTTGGTGTCAGATGATAGAGGTGTGACGTTTTCCGCAACGAAAATCATTGATCTGACTTTCGGAGACCTAAACTATGTATTAAGGATCGGCACCGTTGACAGCACTTTGACGTCAGACGGAAGAATCGCCATCATTCTTTGCTGCACAGGCTTAGGCACGAGAGGGTGGGGAGAGTCTGAGCCTAGCAGTTTATCAAGCTTAGCTGAATCGGTTCTCAGCATCTTTGTATCGGCTGATGGGGCAAACTGGGGAAGGGAGAAGAAGCTGGGCGGCGGACTGTATATGCCCAACTACGGCGACGTGGACTCTAACCCATCACAAACAAATTGGCCTGGCGATCATTTTGAAAAAACGTATTTTGATCAAAACCTTTATTGTCTATCTGCTTCTATTACAAGAACACCAGAGGATACATATCTTGTGTCTGCGGTGGGTTACAATCAGGGAGGTCCCGGTAATGGGATGTCTCAGCAAATATATCAAAGAGTCTTGGAGGTTGATCAAATTCTTGCAGGACAGGACGGTGAGGCTATTGCTCCAACACTGCCACCGCAGATATTTTCTGAGTCAGAGCCTTATGCTAATGAGTATCAAAGGCTTGTTGTTGCCAAGTATCAACCCTCTGTAAAGATGGATGATGCTATAGGCTCAGGACAGCTTCCTGAATATACTCATCCAACCATAACGGCGTATCATGCGTCCAATATTCCTGGCGGTGCCCCTGGGGCGGTTTCTCCCGGGTATCTGGGTCAGCTATACTTCGCACGCCTCCCAAGGAGCACCGCGACTGGTTTTCTGACGAAAGGTGGAGGACCATTCTGGTCTCAGGGGCCTATCGATATCGGCACTTGCTTGTGGCGAGATTCAGTGGTTACCGTTACTTGCGGTATCGCAGAGTTTGAGCCAGTTGACTACCCTAACTCGGGACCAGACTATGGAGTAACAGGTGTACAGACGGCGGAGGCTAGGCGAGAAACCTACGTAGAGGTCTTATACTCTGGTGGATTTCAACCCGCTTTGATCAGGGTTCCAAACTGGACTCGATGGTGGGTCCGAGGCTTTGGCGCAAACGGAACAAAGGCCACCGCTAAATTGCCTTTCGTTGGCTCCAACTTTGACACGGAAGACTTGTGTTATCAGTTGGCAGGAAACGGCTATCAGATATCCTACAATGCACCGAGAAACCCTTTTGATCAGGCATGGGAAACCTTTATCTCTGGGTCTCCTACTGAAAGTTTTGTCAACTTTACATCGGACAATCGGTCAATCTTTCGCGGGCTTTTTAATACAGTTGCTGGCAATAGCGGTGCTGCTATTTATTATGGATATGCAGAGGAGCTTTCTGCCTTTTATGAGAATAAGGTTTTTCCGAACAAAGATGGAGATATCCTCAAAACGCACGCCGACTTTCCTTCAACAAATTATTTTCTAGGCGCTGGATTGGATCCGTTATCTTTTGTCGGCAGAATGGTTTTATCTTTTCCGTTTGCTGGAGGTTATGACTCTGCAACTAACTCATTCCCGAAAAGCACCATTCTGGGCAGCAAAATTGAGCTTCATTCACAGGGAACAACAAGAATATCTATAGACATCCGCATCGGAAGGGATCTTACCACTCGCAAAGTTGGCATTCACCTTTACGACAGAGTAGGCGGCGTGACGTTGTGCTCTATTGTGTTTGATAACTTTAAGGACCTGCTTAGCTTCAACTCAAATACAGCGCCACAATATGAAATTGTCTTCAATGTAAAAAGGGCAGAAACGGGTCAGTATTTCGCTAGGTTAATGGCTAGAAGATGGGACAGATATGCAGATCCTGACTGGCTTGACGATTACAGTACTTCTTTTAATGACTCCACGCCTGTTACGACTGGAACAGTTGGTGCCCAAACAGAGCATGTCAGGTTTGGGGTATTTCAGTCAGGCACTAGCGCAGGCGATACCACTCAGGTATCCTGGATATCCTACCAGTTCTCCAGAACCTTCTTCCGCCTGGACTCAGCTTTTATAGATGTATATAGAGAAGAGTTGCCGACTCGGCCGCTGCCAAGGGGTATGGATGAATTTATTACTCCTGGGCTAAACAAACTTGAATTACCTCTCGATGACCTTCGTAATGTCAACGGCGGGTTGTTTTCGTCGTCTTCACCAAGCAAGACTTCAATCCCGACACAAATGATCGATAGAGGCATAGAACTTGGCTTTGCTGGTCGCTCAACAGACGAGGATGAATTTTCCTATTCGGGTAAGAGCACGATGCCGACAGAGGGAATATTTAAGCTGCCTGCGTCAACAGGATGGAGGTCGATATCTGATACGGTGGCTTTTGAGATAGCTCCGCAGAATCCTGTTTCAGGCGGCAGCCCTGATGTTCAGGTCGATGTGGTTCCCGATTATGAACTCATGTTTGATTTTGGCGAGGAAGGTATTCTGCCGGAATCCTTAGCCTTTTTTGGTATTAATACTGACGAAATCATCGTTGATTTTTCGGATGATTCCACCATGACCATGCTTCTTACAGGATCAGGATCGCCTAGTTTGAGCTCGTGGTTCAGCAGTCCAGGGGGACACGCAACGAAGATTTGGAATTATTTGACTGGCACGCCATCGGCTTCAACGACGGAGATCACCTATAAGCCTAACTATCTGTTCTACTGGGAGAACTATAGCGTTATAGACGGTAGTGCGGTTGTCTTTGGAAACGGAGACCTAGAGGCTAGCTTGGACGAGGATGCTAGTCCATACGTCGTTCGATTTAAATCTGCTGGATGGGATAGTGCGACATCTTCTATAAGTCAGAACCAGGGTCGATATGCGCCGTTTATTCCAAGTCAGTTTAAGAGTCAGCCTGGTGAGAATTATTACTTGGTGGTTTACACGAGGGACTTATACACGGATATAAACAACTCGGGCCCTGCGCTTGTATCGGATTGGTCCTTAGGAACCGACTGTCGATTCAGGCACGTTTTTAAAATTAAAGACAATGGGTCTGATCACCTGGTGCTAACATCAGACATTGCTAGTAACTTTACTACGGTTAGAGGCTTTGTTACTTCGGAAAAAACAAAGCTGCCAATCGGCACTATGACAATCATAAGTGATAGGGTTGCGACCAACCTCCCGGACTTCTTTCCTGATGTAAGCAAGACTTCTGCTACAGCAAGAGGTCAGGATGGGTTAAGTCGGTACCGTTACATGCGGATTCGTTTGGGCGGAGCTCAGTTCCACGACTCCACAGAGGATCACCTTCAGATGGGTATGATGATTGCGGGACAAAGGATTTCTCTTGGCTTTCGTGATGTTGATTGGGGTTGGTCCTATAATTTGGGATTTGGAAATACTTTGTACACAGGACTTACTGGACAAAGGCGTGGTCGAAAGAATCACAAGCCAAGAAGGGAGTGGACCATAAGCTACTCACCAAGGCCCAGTCAGCCTATCGATGTTAAGACGGATGCGGCAAACACATACAATGTAAATCAGTATCAGAATCCTATGAAGGGTCATGGTAAGATTGGTAATGCCCTATATCCTAATAACACCGAGCAGATGAGTAATATTAGCAAGCTTTCTTGGATGGAGGCGGTTCAGCGCGTGTTAACCTTAGAGGTGAATGGAGATGTTGTTGCGCTGGCTTTTGACGGTGATAATATGATTAATAATCATAGCCTTCAGACTGACTTCCCCCAATACGGCAGCATTCGTCCTGCTGCTAGCGATCCATCATCTTTGGTTCCTGCGCGACTCATTGGATATGGCGGAGCAACGAACCAGGCGTATCAGGCTGATCACGAGATGGGCAATCAGCCGACGGGAGAATCTTTAATTAGCCAGAGGACTCAGTGCAGAGCTCGGCCCATAGTAACAGTTTCAGGACTTAAATTTTCCGAAGAGTTGTAGGTTTCAATAATGAGTGTTCAAATATTTGTTGTTGCTCATTTTGACAACGAGAAGCTATGCCTAACAACCGAACAGGCGCAAAAGAAGTCTGTGGGTGGGCGTGAGTATCTATTTACAAATCAGATAGATTCCATCAAGTTGCCCAATAGGGCTATAGAGCCGCTTGCAGAGACGGTTGCGAATCAGAAGATTACTGTTGAGTATTTTGATAAGTCCCTCAATCCAGGGCATGCACTTAGATATAATCAAAGATTTCAGGGCAGAGACGTTCAGGTTTTCATATTCGATGACTCCAACACTGAGCTCTTAACGTTCGAAGGTCAGGTAAATTCTTTTAAATACAATATAGACGAGTGCAAGATAACATTCACTGCTTCAGCTCAGCGATCGTCTACTAAGACTCTCTTTCCGCCAGGGTCTCTCCTAGAGGAGGGGCGATTTGTTCAAAGAAAGAGTCTCGACACTGGTAAATATCAACAGACGGGATACAATCAGAGGATTCAATATCTTGTTCCCACCTTAGAGTTTGAGACCTTAAGTTATGGGACGCCGTCGAATCCCACAGCTGGCTTCACGTTCTTGAAGCAAAGAATCGCGGTGGCGCCTAGTACGTTTGTCCAGCCTGCTGGTGCGCATCTTTTTTTTGATGGCAGGGCTTCTGATCTTCCTGTTCCAGTTGTTTACGGACAGAACACAAATGTGGCACTGAATATACTTGGACATTACAGGGTGACCAACTACTCGTCTGTCTTCGCTAAGATATTTATTTGCATTTTGGCTGGGCACAGGGTGATTGGAGATCCGAACGTTCCAGGAACAAGCGGCGACTTTCGGGTGGACGTACGGTATGACGATATTCGCATACAGGGACCCTTCGGAAGATTCGAAACCGATACATTAAATTCAGAGTTCTCCTATATCACCGTTCCAGTTTTGTATGACAATGTTGACTTTGAGAACCTGGACCCAGTCTTTCCTTCTAACTTTGACATTAATAACTCTTACATAAGCACTCTTATAGGAAAGCCTGGCGTCGGTGGGGCGGAAATCAGCGGACTGTACGATGTCGTCACTGACTTATGGCTCTCGTATGGCGGCGCAGTGTCCGACCAGGTTGACTGGCAAACAGCAAGCCAGAGTCGTGACAGCTTGAATGCGCTTGAGGTTGCAGCAGTATTCAATGCGAGAGACAGAAATCAAACGCTGTTAGACATCTTGACCCAAAGATTTCAAGGACAGTTTCCTATTGCGTTCGGCTTTCCTTTAGGCAAGCTCACATGGCAAAGCGTTCTTTTACAAAACCCGTCAGCAAAGCCAGACGCCGTAAAGAAAATAATCTATGGAGAAAACTCAATACAGCGAGAGAGTGTTTCGCAGACAAGTATCTCTAAGATCGTCAACAACCTGAAGGTAGCATTTTCCATAAACGGAAACTCTGGTTCAGAAAGCCAGTCCGTTCTGCTGGACGCATCAACAAATGAAATCGCTAAGGTTAGCGAAGACAGGTATGGAAAATCGGATCTTTCTGAGATGAAGATTCAGGACACGCCGTTTGCCGACACAGCGGTAATCGTAGGAGTAAACGAGCTGCTGAAATTTGGTGGAGTTAGGTTTGAGGTTCAATACGTAATGAGTGATCCGTCCTTCGTAAGCCTGCCTTTTATGTCCATAATATCTGTTACCGACGAGCAGTGTGGATTCGAAGATGAACCCTTCTATTATTTAGGCATAACGTGGGATAATCAGTTAACGGTTTTTACAGTAAACCTATTGAGCGTGAAAATGATATAATTCGGTCGATGGGTATAAAGACCAAGAATCAAATGCTAATTTAAATTAACTGGAGGAACTATGGGTAAGCCAAGTTTAGCTACATATTGGCGTGGGCACATGCCAACAACAGACGAGCCTGGAGCCTACAGGCTCCTTCGAACGATTTCGGTAGGATCTGCATCGTACACAGAAATCGATCTACGAAGCGCAGGATATGCAGGCGCTGCGGACGGTTTAGCGCAAGAGGCGGACGGTGATCAGCGAGGCATTTTAAAGTCTATCGCGATCCTAAATAATTCGACGACGGCAGCAGAGCGTGTCAGGGTTGCTTTCTATGTTTCTGCAGGCTCTCCAACTCCTGCTGATGCGTATAACGTGGTGATTCCAAACGGTCCAAGTGTAGAGCTTCGATGTAGTAGTCATCCAAGCGTCACACGGTTTTATCTTAAGTCTGAAAGTGGGACGCCTGAGGTCCAGATGGAGCTTTGGTACGACGTTCCTCCGGCGGCTTAAAAAATGTTTAGAGGCTCCTTCAGGGCGGGGGGCGTTGGAGCCGACGTTATAAGCATAACATCGGCGGACAGCCCTTTTAGCATGCCGCTGACTTCGACGATCCTGCTAGTTGACAGCACGTCAGGCGTCGTTAATGTTAGTTTGCCTCTAGCCTCTTTGACAGAGGGCGCTCTTTATTATGTGAAGAATACAGGAGGTGGAGACGTTAATAGGGTCCGAGTTTTGGTTTCCTCGGGAGTTATAGATAACGCTTCATTCGTAGACCTGGATCAAGATTTTTCCGCCGTCACTTTGGTTTCTGACGGCACTAACTACTATATCATTTCCTAATGGAGGTATTTGATGTCTTTTGGATTATTTGGAGTTCATAACTTCGACATTAAAGGGTCGTTGTTCGATGGCTCTACAGCTAATG
>Ga0160423_10000878_pt1 | contig 25082 bp, 42 predicted proteins | sample CRUFie14St8metaG_FD_108191 | JGI IMG/M metagenome (GOLD analysis project Ga0160423, IMG submission 108191) | Marine microbial communities from the Costa Rica Dome - CRUD Field 142mm St8 metaG | ecosystem: Environmental > Aquatic > Marine > Oceanic > Photic zone | place: Costa Rica: the Eastern...
AGTCATTCCCATTGTAATGTCGCCTCTTTCCCAATCTTCATTGGTTGCAATATCTGCATAGGCATTAAGTCCTGTAGTTCCAATTGCGTAATCAGCACCCCACTTGACTCCTGTGAATTCAATATCATCCAACATAATTGTTGATTCTGCACTGAGGTTAATACCAATAGGTGAAGCCCAACCTACTTCAGGAGTAACTTTGTATACCCAAACTTCTGTTCCTGTTGTATAGTTTACGTCGACCTCAGCACCAGCAGAGATGCCATTACCTAAATCCATGGCGTGAGCCATTGTACTTATACCAAGAAAAAATGTAGCTGCAGCTAGTAATTTTTTCATATTATTATTCCTTTTTACTAAAATTAAAATCGTGCAACTTTTCTGTTCCAAGGTAAGTTGCCAACCCGTCTTAATTATGCAGCTAGTGCATAATCAGAAGGAGCAAAATTGTCATTTGCATTTACTTTTGATAGACTAAAACACCAGTCGATCCTAACACACCCCCCATAAACATATTGTTAATTCATTCCTAACATAGCACTAACTCCAAACACTTCCATAATAATAAAAGTAAACAATAATATAACCATGGACCACATGATTAATTTACCGTTGAAGTTTGATGCCATAAGTTTAATAGCAAGAATTTCATTGCCAAAAAATCTTAACATTAGTTCGAATTCGTTTTCTTCGTTTTTGACTTCTAAAGCCTTTTTTGATTTATCGTCCAAAGTATCCTCGCAATATGTTTATGGTGGAGGTGTCGGGATTCGCACCCGAGTCCTGTATGTCCTCCAACATCTATCACTTTATTTATAATACAATATTTTAGCAATTAAGACAACGGTTAATTAATTTAAAACTTTCCTAAAAATTTTGCTATGTGTCCAACAAATGGTAATAACATTAGTGCCATTACTAAATTCATTCCAGTATGAGCCATAGCTATTCGTAATGCATCTCCTTTTGGCCAACCATCTGAAACAAAGAAACCTGCCAACCATATAGTTCCAGTCGTTCCTATATTAGCTCCTAATACACAAGCGACTGCAGCTGGTAATGGTAATGCTCCAGATGCTACTAATGCAATAATTGCTGTAGTTGATAAAGAAGAGGATTGCCAAGCGAGTGTCATAACAATTCCACCAAAAAACATATATAATGGATTACCTAAAAACCATTGTAAATGTTCTATGTTACCCATATCTTTCATACCACCAGAAAACATTTTAAGTCCAATATAAAAAACCACCAGCCCTATTAGAGTGGTGATCACAGGATTACCTAATTCCATTTTACCTACCTTGTTCCAAAGTTTTTTGTATTTATTTTTCATATCTAATCTTTTACTCCAGCTGCTTCAATTGCTAACAAAAGTCTGTTTACCGCTTTTTCTCTGGCGGCGTCTTCATTGGAGTTATCGCTGCTTTCTCTTCTTCGAGATTCTGTCTGCGTCGTTGTTCTCTGCGTTCTATCTCTACTGCTGATACTAGATGATACTCTCCTGGTTGAAGAATTTTGGTTCTTTTTTTCTTGAAGTGTTTCTGTCTCCACCCATTGAACTGGACGAGCATTATCTGAGGTTTTTTGCACTCCTCCAGCAACGGCGATCCGTTTTTTAAGAAACTCAATCCGCCTTTTAAGTTGAAAACATCTTTCTTCGAGTTCATCCATTAAACACTCTAAACACAATATTTGTATAGAGTATTTAGTATTAGATTCCTAAAATTCTACCCACAGTAGCATAATCATCTGACATAATACTACCACCACCTTGAATATGCTCTTCTACTTGTTCGAAATAAAAAGCAGCATCTTCGTTACCATTAGCTTCTAATATCTTCTTACTAGTCCTAAAGAAGTTACGTAACTTCATATCGCTCATTCCATCTCCTAAAGAAGCCCTATGAGTTTTTCCTGCACGTTGATTTGACATATTATCCTCCTATAAAATATACAAAGATTATACCATCTTTTTTAATCCTGGTCAACAGGAGATTTATATATAAATAGATTATATATGAATTGGCGAAGACATCTTAATTATTGATTTGCAATACTGGTCGATAAGAAAGGATGACAAAGTCAATGATAGATCCGGTAACAGCAGTCGCTACTGCAACCGCCGCATTCAACGCTATCAAGAAAGGTTTTCAGTTTGGGAGAGACGTCGAGAGTATGGGCGCAGATCTCGGCCGTTGGATGGGTGCAGTTTCAGATATTAAAAAAGCGGAAGAGTATTCGAAGAAACCGCCACTATTTAAAAAGATTTTTAATGCAGGTTCTGTAGAGGAAGAAGCTATGGCTGCTTTCATGGCAAAAAAGAAAGCAGAGGACATGCGCGCGGAATTAAAACAAATAATTTCGTTCACGAGAGGACCTTCGGCATGGGATGAATTACTACGAACTGAAGCAAACATTAGAAAGAAACGTCAAGAAGCAATATATGCTCAAGAAGAATATAGAAGAAAAGTTATTGAGATTTGCGCTATCATAGCAGCTATTATAGCTATGGTTGGTATTATTGGTTTTATCATATACTTAGTTGGTATAGAAAAAGCGTATTGGTAATAAAATTTATATAAATATACTGCACGTATATTATGTTGAAATAAAAACAACGAAGGAGGACTTATATGGAAGTTCTTAATACAGTCAGGTCATGGGCGGCCGCACTAGCAAATGTTGGTGTAAGTCTTGCTGCTCTAGCTATTGTGGCAGAAGTCTTAGGACTAGGTAATATGCCATTTATGCCACAAGGGTTAAGTGTTGTTGATAATGTATCATCAATGTTAGCTGGATTAGGTGCACAAGGAGTAATCGGCTTATTAGCTGTTTGGATCCTGTGGGCTATTTGGCACAACAAAGAGTAATGAGTAAAAGTAGGAAATTAATCTTTGTATTGGTTTCCTACTTTTTTTAAATACTCACCATTAAGGTCATGTGTTTTACTATTATGTAATGCCCACCAAAAACAATTCCACATATTGTAACTACAGGCATCCCACCAAGGTTGGGGGAGCTTTTTTGCCTCTTGTCTTAATTGTTTCCAATGACCTTTAAATAATTGCCACCTACTCAAAATGGAGGTTCTTCTCCAGCATAAGATGGAGTCCATGCAACGTGTGGTTCTTCTTCCTTTTCAGGAATATGAACTGGTGCATGTCGGATTGGATCTCTAATACCAACCCAATTCAAAAAGAAATCAAGTGAGGGAGGAAGATCTTGTCCCTGAATATCTTTTGTCATGTTCTCCTCCTTTACCATAATCACCTTGATACGATCCAATATTCTCAGCTTGAAAGTTTAAGTATTGACCAATTCTAGTACCCTTCTTGAGTTTAAACAAATCTACATTGACGTGCATAACACCAGCCATAACACCATCATATCCAGTGTCATACAACCCACTAGTGAGATGAACACCGTTCCTGTTAAGAGTTGATCTAGTAATAACCCATCCAGCCTCATTGTCACCTACCTCAATCATATTTTCCATAATGACCTCATAACAACCAGGATACAAATTCCAATATCCTTTATCATCAGGAGTAAGTTCATTAGAACCTCTATGCTGCTTTTTATCTTCATCTAAGATAAACACTTGTTTGTTTATCTCGAATACTTTACCTACTCGCAAGTCGACTGCGTTAGGTTGTATGTCACTAGGTAAAACATTACTCAATAATGAACTTGAGTTAGGTCCTTTAATATGTTTCATACTCATTCTGTATTTGACTCCCGTTCTAAATCCCACATCATAAGGATAATATAGTGAATTGCTTTGATAAGATCTTTACGATTCTTACCACCTTTCTTACCATATCTAGCAAGATACTTAATAGCATTATCTCTAGCAGTCGTATCAAGACTACCTAACGAATGCCAAAAGTCAACAGTCTGGATATCTTTGTTCCCGACATAATGTTGATCATATGTACCTTCAAGATACTTAGATATCTCTAATAGTATCTTAGGTTCATTGTATTTCCAGTTTATTTTATCAGACATCATCATCCTCTGCTAATAGATTATCAATGTAACGACAATTAGCCATTGCCATTCCTAACTGTTCCATTGTAGCAGAATTATGAGAAAAGTCAACATGAGTTTCAATTTTTCCATTAACTAATCCGGTAGGAGAGTTATCAAATTTTTTATCAGATAGTCCAGCCCATACAGCAGCACTACTATCCCATGTATCGATATATGGTAAAAACTCTTTAACTAAAAGTATTTCATTAGGACCATCTACCATTCCTAAGAAATGAATCTTTTTATCATTAGCTCTAGCTCGTTCTAATATACCATTAGCTAATAGCTCTTGCATAAACTTCCAACGAGATAAAAATCTTTGAAGTTTATTATCCTTTTCTACTCCATAAGCATTAGGAACAGCAAGTATCGATACACCAATATAATCTACTTCTTCAGCATTAGAAGCCCAATCAAAACATTTAAGTAAATCTTCTTTATCTCCTATTTCTGATTGAGGACAGAAGAAAGTTCCTAGTCCAGCTTCTCTAAGTTTAGGTGCCATCTTAACAGCAGCTTGTACAGTCTTTTTACTTTCCTCATTAGGATAGTCAGACATAACAACATAGTCAGCTCCACAAGCTATAGCCATTGGAATTAGCTTTTCAGCTGAATACATAGGCCTACCTTCTTTATACATTTCAAAGGCACTATTATCCATTATGTTAATAGAGCCTTGACACATATGACTCCACTCACCCAAGTGCTTATAATATTCAGCATACTTAGGATCTTGTTCTACAAGATGTGCTAATGTTAGATGAAAAGGACGACCTGTTGCAAACAGATCAAGATACGCCGTAGGCGTAATGTGTGCAAATTCTGTCATAATAACTCCATAATATTTTTGTATAATTATACAATATTTTTATCAATTAGTAAACATCAATTATTTAGGAGGAGGTGGTGGATTAGCGCTACCAGCGCCTACTTGTTGAGGACTAACAGTCACTACATCTTTACTCCCTTTTTGGCACCAGCTTGATGAATATGATGCACAGGAATAAAATTAGGAGCATTAACTCCTTTTGGATGTTCTACGTGAGCATAAGAATAACCGTGCATGTTTTTCAAACCACGATATTCCCCTGTATGATCTTTACCTGTTTGTGAGTGAGTAAAACTTACTTTGGATCCTTTTTTCATCCTTTGTAATTTTTTCTTAGCTGCACTGATAACATCATCACTATTTTCTACCATAGATTTAAAACTTTGCATGACTGTCCCCATCTAATAAATATTTACTTTTATTTATAAGATTAATCTTCTTTAGAGTCAGGAGCATATTGTGAATATTGACCATTTTCTCCATCTTCTGATACATCAATCATAACAATTCTTCCTGGATACTTCTCTCCAATCTTCTCAGCTAATTCATCTGCAATCATTTCACAAGATTTGTAATCGAGTTTAAGTACATCCATATTGTATAAACGCTGTATCCAACGACTAAACTGTATAAACTCAATATCACGATCTTCGTGAAAAACTTGAATGCCAACTCTAAAATGAAAAATGTGCCTATGAGGATGCCCCAGAAAAGAAACGTCATCCCAATCGCCAGTAGCAAGTTTAGGATCATCTAATGCTGCAGGATAACAATGTACCCCCTCTTTCTGAAATGTAACCCAAATATCATTCCTTATTTTTTTCATACTTTTCCCATCTTAATAAATGAAGGACGCTTAGCCTTAGTAGTAGAAATGTATGTGTATGATTTATCAGTAAGACCTTTATCCTTCAAATACTTCTTCATATCATTTATATCATACATTGCATAGAACTTTGATTTCTCATCATAATGCAACCATCTATCAGTACTTTCCTTCATAATCTTAGGAATGTCAACAGAAAAAGAATAATCTTTCATATTACCTTTAACATTTACATTATATGGTCGATACCAACTATCTTTTCCAAAAGTAATATCTTTACCAGCAACTTGAAGATCCTTGTCTTCCTCATTACGATAAGCAAAATCATATATCTTTCTAAAGTGTTCTAAAATAGTTTCCTCTGCTCGATTACCTTTTCGAGTAGCTTCATTATCACCAAACGCTTCAGTGGTTGTTTTAGTCCACTCATTAGTTATTCTGTTCATAATTAATTTTCCTTTCTCTTATCAACAAATTCTTCAACTATACCTAACAATTCAGCTGCTATCAATAGACCACCAGCTGCTGCTAAATTTCCATATGCTAAAGTTACACATCCTAAAATTCGGATAACACTTTTTGTAATTGATACATTAAAATGATTCATTTATATTGTTTTCCCATCTCTATCATACGTTCTTCATACTCACGTGCATTGTTTGGTTCATACTTACTTCCTGTACCATCAACACCAAAATTACATTTTGCAACTACTAACAAAAATAATATACTTGTATAAGCTACATACTTACTAAATTTTATAAAACCATCATAAGCCACCTCAGCTTGTTGCTGGGCTTCCTCTCTCACATTACTCATGTTCTCCACCTGGATCACCTCTATCAAGTTTTACTTTTTGTCCATTGATGTACATGTTTTGTCTTGCTCTTGGATAACTATGATAGCCTTCTTTAATCTTAAACATAGTTTCGTTTAATTCATTAGGTCTTTTATCAGCTTCGTTAAACACTAACGCTGTTATCGCAACACCACTAATTATTACAATATGAACAATTGCACTGATTCCAAAAGCTGTATAACTTTCAACAATAGCAATTCCAAAAATTGCACTCCACATAAATCCTAAAATAGTAAATAGCATATGTGCAGCCATAGGATCAAGTTTACGTAATGGAGAATGTTCTATGGTCATAATACCTCTCCAACTGTCTCTAAAAATAAGCCAAATTGCTATTGGCGGAAAGGCTTTCCAACTATTTTTCATACTGCTAACTCCCCCATCCTGCAAACTCTTCTTTGTTTTGCATTCTAACATGTCGAGTGGGCAAGTCGTATTCTTGTACACCCAAACAAATTACATTAGGAGCTTGTTCTAGCCATTGATTTTTCTTATCGTGTGTTTCAAAAGACATGCTGAAAGCATCTCCGTTATTAGTGTTTACAAAGTTATATGTCATGTTCTGTTCCCTCTTAATGCGAAAAATAAACCACCTACCCATAACAATACATGTAAATTATCGTATAATATAACGTCTAAAAAACTATCTGGTTCTCCAATCCATATCACTCCTGTCATAATACTACAAATTGTAATACCACTAAATCGTGTAATTAAATCCCCAATCTCTGCCCACCATTTAATAAGTAAACCACCAACTATTAGACCAATGCCTGCGCCTACTTCACCATAGCTGGCAAACCACCAAACAATGTAAGGTAAATCAAAACTTTCTGCACCTTCAATAGTCACAGGAAATTTACTCAAACCTTGTTGTAAAAATACAATTGCTAATGGAATTCTTAGTAACCAATGACTTAAACAGAATTCTGGAATATTATCTAATATTTTCCTCAAGTTCTCGTCCCCGCAAATACTTGTTGCATTTTAATATAATCAAGAAACTCTTGCTTAACTGATGGATTAAAGAACTGTCCACGAAGCTCAGTAGTTTGAGTAAGTGAGCTATGAGCAAGAACACCTCTATGTTCCATACAACCATGAGTAGCTTGTACATAGACAGCTAAGTCTTTTGTACCTGTATGTTTCATTAATTCATTAGCAATACTCATAGTTAGTTCTTCTTGTAATGTACCACGAGCTGCACACCATTGAGCAATACGAGCATACTTAGATAATCCAATAACTTTTACTCCAGCTAACAATCCAATATATGCTACACCTTTGACAGGTTGGTGATGATGTGAACACATAGATATAAGTTCTGCTCTAGTTACAATAATACCACCATAACGAGTTTCTGGATCAACATTAGGGAAAGCAGTTACTTTAGGAGCTTTATCATATCGTCCACCCATAATCTCATTAATATACATCTTAGCTAATCGACGAGGAGTATCCATAGAGTTAGGATCATTTTCTCTATCAATAATTAATGTATCTAACACACCTTCAAACTTTTCAGTAAGTTCATCTATCAACTCACTCTTATCTTTATCTGTTACTACCTGTGAGATATTATCTCCAGCCCAATAACGAATACCTTTACTTTTCAATTGATCTCGGATTCGATCCGAAGTTGTTAAACCTTTTCCCATGGAAATACTAACCACCTTTCGTCCTCTAGTGTTAATGATGCTGGAGCATCATATCCAGTTCCTAATTTTTTTATCAAAGAAATAAAATGAGTATTATCACGATTCATATATCTATCACCATCACCGTTATAATACATATTAAGTTCTTTGAATGTCCTACCAGTATCATTGATATCGTCGACAAAGACAACAGTTTTTTTATCTCTTATCATCTTCTTTAGTTTACTGTTATACTCTTGTTCTTGTTCATCTCTCGTTTGCCATCTGATAGTAGTCATAGGCCTATTAAGTTGATGAGAAGCATGAAGAGCTGGTAATAAACCACCTCTTGTAATTCCAACAATAATGTCTGGATTTAGTTTTGATATATCATGCGTTATGTCATCACACATAGAAATAATATCATTATAATCTAAATAAATCTTATCTGATAATCTCATTAAGTCCCTATCGCGTTTCCAAATAAATAACAATGTAGTCTACCGGATACATTGTATCCTCTTTTAAAAGCTATCTCAGCTACTTCACCTGCAGACGTTTCTTGTTCTTCTACGGTAGCTCCTACAGGCATTATATACACAGGCCAATTTACACCTTTCTCTCTAAACATAGCAAGAACTTCTTCCATCTCTTCCCACTGTTCTTTTCTAGGACCCATCACAAACTTCAATTGACCAGATGGTCCTTTAGTCTGTAGTTCATTATTAATATGTCTACTAAGACTCCAATAGTCTTTTACTACTTCAGGTTTAATAGCCTTTTCTCTTTTCTCACCTGCCACAGACCATAACTTAGGTGATACAGAAAAGAATGTAGGAACATTCCACACACCTCTGTTCATTAATGAGTTTCTAAAATCATCTGTTAATTCTTGTGTACCATTAGTTTCCCACGTCACACACTTAGGTCTTGACTCAGGATTCCAACGCCAAGCATCATTCATATCTAATGCAGCTAACTGAGCATGTCTCATCAAAGGCTCACCACCTGTTATACAAAGATGAGCTCTTTGTTGAGATATAGGATGCATAAAACTACCATTAGGGTTTTCATCTGTAATAGCTGTAGCTCTAATCTTTTCTAATATCTCAGACGCAGTAGCTTTACCCATAAGATGTCTAAACTTCTTAGACCATGTGTAAGAACTATCACACCCTTTTTCCCATACAGGAAGATCCTCTACCCTGTTAACAGACTGAGGATCAAAATCTTTATAAGGAAGTTCCCAGGTATCTGGTTTAGTAGGTTCTAATTGACCAAAACCATCACATTGTAAATTACATAGAAAGAATCTAATCCACAATGTCCAAGTACCCGTGTAGTATCCTTCTCCTTGAATAGAATTAAATACTTCTGAATATGTGTACTGTTTAGCTGGTTTACTTTCTGCTATAGATTGCACTATTGGCTCCATGCTCTGCACATTCAACTGATTCAACCCAACACCTTCCTTCCGTATCTTTTTCAATTAATGATTGAGCAAACCAATATGCATGCTCAGCAAACTTTTCTACACCTACTCCATTGAATACACTTATCTCACATAATCCTGCAGCAGCTAAGTTATCAAAGTGTTGCATCATAGGATCTTCTACGTCCAACACTACTTTGTGATCAAACTTATCTTCTAACCATGCTTTTAATGGTTTAAGACCTCCAAAGTCTACAACCCAATTGCGTTCATCTAATTGACTACAACCAAAAGTAAACTTAAATTGTAATGCATACCCATGTAGAAATTTACAATGACTGTGTGCATTAGGTTGTCTAAAACAAGCACTCAGTCCAATATTGTGACCATATGTTTTTGTAGATTGATATATCAAAGACCCTTCTCCCTTATCTGACTCATAAAATCTCTTTGCTTTTGCTCTTTTGATCTATCAACCATTTGACCTAATTCAATATAGTGATTGATAGATGCATTTATAATTTCCCATTTTACCCAACTATCGTGACAATGTCCACGTTTAAAAAATAAAAAATCAATTAAAAATACTATGTTCCATAATCCATGTTTCCGACGATTGTATTGTCCTGCACTAAACGTCTGATTATTTTTTCCACCTAGTAAAGCATTCACTAATATACTGAATGCTATACAAACTCTACCAAAGTATTTTTTCATTTCATTCTGTAAAAGTAATGTGAACCTATTCTAGTAATTCTATCAAAACCAGGTGCCCAACTAGGTTTCACATAAGTGGCGTGATAATGAGTTGCACCTTCTGTAATACCTATATAGGCTCCAAAATTATACATGTCACTTGCAAATTTTTGAGACCTATCCCATGCTTCTTGATTTCTTGGTATATCAGACTTTCCATCACAATACCAACTGAATTGACATTTGTGACGTCTAGGATTACCATTGATATCTAATTTAGCTTGTTTAATTACATCACATGCAGAGTTAGGAAAATGTCTACTATTAACTCTATTTAATACAACATCACTAACTGCCATAGCATCTGCTAGTGAAACAGCTCGAGTCTCAAAATAAATATTTAATGCTAAACATTTAACATCTTCTTTTCTTAACTCTGATCTAATTTGCCAATCAGCTGCATATACAACTGATGTGAACAGCATAGTTTGAATAACTATGCCTGCTATAAATTTTTTCATGCCTGTATCCTCATTTTGTTATTAGTATGTTATACACCAATTACAAATCAAAGTCAACAGTAATCTTTAATATCCGGAAATATTTTGCTAATTACTTCTGCTACCTTTACAGCAATATCCATATGCTCTCGTTGAGTTCCATTTGCTGCTCTTAGTTCTACATAATGAATCCATGAACGAATTGTACCATTAATGTAGAGACGAGAAACAGTGCAACCTTCCGGGAGCACTGCTCTAGCCTGTTCTTTCGCTATACCATTATTTATAGCCCATTCATAGGCATTCTTTGCCGTTTGTATGACAGCTTCTTGAGCTTCTATCCATTGATGATGTAACTCAACATTTTCTGTTTCAATAGAATTTTGTCTGTTGTTTACATCCTGTAAACGAGCAACCCTAGTAACAAAAGAATCCCCACCGATAGTATCCACATCAGCGTAGCGTTGTGAGAATTCTTGGAAAGAGAATGATCTATGTCGTAATATTTGTCTCGCAATATCTCTCGTTGTTGTGACTTCGAGGCAGACGCTTGCCATTTCGAACGGCGACCAGTGTTTATGTTTACTGAGGTATTTAAGTAAGCGTCCATTTGTCTCTTTGTTGGCTTGGTTGGATGGATTCGAGACACGGGCGCAATACGCGATAAGGTCTGAGATCTCGCTTCCAACACTTCCTGTGTTGTCCTCATACGTTGCAGGTTTGCTATATGAGATGATCCTAACATCCATATTTACTCCATTTTAAAATCATTAAATCTTTCATTAGTTTTTGTCTTATCAAAGACAGGACTATCATCAACTAAATCTTTCTGTGCATTATCTACATCAAATAGTCTCATCTTTGTTTTATCTACTCCTACAACAAACCTCTTAAACTTATTAGGATCGTTGTATCTATTCTTTAATTGTTTTACCATTATCTGATTATCTGCTTCTAGTTCTTCAGAAGAGATAAGAGCAAACATTAGATCTGCTGTAGCGGGTAATCCAAAAGACTCGGACGTATCTTCAAGCCCAGGATCCGTGCTAGTAAAACCCGAACGATTCGTCTGCGTTGCAGAGAAGATCGGTACGTCGAACTCGACCGCAAGACCACGTAACTCTTCAGCAATTGCTTTAATGTAAGTGTATGAATTGATTGATCCTCCCATAGCTTTCATACGTGCAGATGCACATATATTTAGATAGTCTACAAATATTATTTCAGGTACAAAACTTCTTTTTAACTTTAATTCATTGAGTAATGCTCTAAAATGTGATGTATTAGCTTGTGCAGTTGGATATTCTTTTATAATAAGTTTACCATTAGTCTTAGTAGCTATGTCCTGCACTTTGCCCGTTAGAAGCGGTTTAGAAAGGCTTTCAAGCTGGTCTATAGGGACGTTTAACAAGTTTGCATCAATACGTTCAGCTATTCTTTCTTCTGCCATTTCAAGTGTAATGTATAAAACATTACGTCCTTGTGTTAATGCATTAGCAGCAACATGACACATAAAAAGAGATTTACCCACACCAGTTCCCGCCAATGCAATGTTGAGTGTTTTGTTAGGTACTCCCCCCTTTGTGATCTTATTAAAGTAATCCAGATCAAATTCAATTCTCTCCTCTTGTTTATGATAGAACTCATATCGTTCATCAGCATCTTCAATATAATCGTGACCAACATTAGTATCAAATGATACAGCTAATGCTTTGGATAATATTTCAGGTATAACATTCTTTGTATGCTTTTGATGTTTTCCATCTATAATAGTTATAGATTCCATCACAGCATTATATACAGCTCTATCTTGACACCACTTCTCAGTAGTATCTAATAACCATTTCTCATCAATGGCTTCTTTATCAAACAATGGAGGTAATATTTCCATTGCTTGAGAATAGTCAGCCTCATTGAATTTATCAGACTGATCAATTTCAATCTTAAATGATTCTTTAGTAGGAATTTTATTATACTTGGTTACATAAATTCCTAATTCTTTGAACAAAGATTTATACACGCCTTGAAAGTATTCCACTTTTAAGAATGGCAATACTTTACGCATGTAACCTTCGTTACAAATTACATTACGAATAATGGTTTGTTCAATATTATAATTATTCACTTACTTCCTTCATCTCGACAGCATTGTTTGCAATATGCTTATCAAGTACATCATGCAGTACAGATCCACACCAATTTTGTAGGTCAGGATCATCTGAGTTTAAATTGTCTATTGGAGATTCAATAATAGAAAAGTTAAAATGTATTTGTTCTTGTTTTCCATTAACTCTCACATTACCAAATTGTACAACAGATTCAACAAAAGGTCCACTCAAGAATCTTATCCACCATGCTTGTTCATTTGGTGATTCTGTTGAAGGAATAAGTTCATAATCTACTCCTTCTGACAATTTATCTATATTAATCATCTACTATTTCTTCCATAGGTACAAGTTGTTTATGACCTATACTATATTGTTTCTTTACAAACTCTTTGAAGTCTGTTTTCTCAAAGATAGGTTTCCAAAAGTCTTCCGTAAGCGTTTGATCATACCTGACTTTAGATTCTGAATCTTTGTAGCTGTACCATCCATTGGAAGGTTTAATAACGTAACCACCAGCCAGGGCACAATCAAGGAGACCACTATAATGCTGCACGCCACCTTCCCAAGAAACTGTAATAGGTATTTTAGATTTTTCTTTAACAAACCTAGACTTCTCCACATTAATTACAAAATGATATCCTTGGATATCAGTTCCCTTTTTATCCTGTTGACGTCCAATAATCCAAATATTATCTGCACTATAATATATACCTGTTCCCCCACCAACAATGTCTTTAGGAAATAATCCTATTTCTTTATATGTATGGTTAACAGCTATAATAGGAACATTCTTCATAGTAAGATAAGGAGTGATCATTCTGAACAATCCTTTTAGTGCTTTTGCTCTTGACATATCAGCAACAGCTTTTTCATTGATAGCATCTTCTAATTCCTTTTTAGAAGCTAGGTTACCAATACTATCAATTACAATAATAACTTTATCATTTCTGTCAAGTTGCTCTAATTGACCTACCATATCAAACTTTAGTTCTTCTACATTAGTAATAGGAGTATGAAGAACTCTATTAATATCAACATCAAAGTTTTGAAAATATGATTGAGGTGAACCAAATTCACTATCATAAAATAACATCACAGCATCTGGATGAGCTTTAAGATATGAGGCTGCCATCATTAATGCAAAAGATGTTTTGAAGTGTTTAGATGGACCAGCTAAAACAGTAAGACCTGATGATAGTCCTCCATCTATATTTCCAGATAACGCAACATTCACCATAGGTACGTTAGTTGGAGTTACTTCTTTCTCATTAAAAAATTCAGAATCAGATAAGACCTCAGTGAATTGGATCTTGCTGTTCTTCTTCAGTTTGTCCATAATTGACATGCTGTTCTACTTCCCTTTCATCTAAAGAATATTGTTTTCGATACTCATTGTTAATTTTAACACATTCGTCGATCAAAGTCAACAAATTAAATTCTTTTGTTATTGCAGACGTGTCTTTTGGAAAACACGCTCCTCCGTATCCCTTCTTATTATCAAAGCCAGGTACTTTAGTGTGTGAATGACCTATACGTTTATCACTTCCAACTGCTTTAATAATTTTATGAAAATTGCATCCTTGTAATTCTACAGCTTCATACAATTGATTGAAAAATGTTACCTTAGTTGCTAAAAAACTATTTATAGCATACTTAGTAAAACTTGCTTCTTCTAATGACATTATATGGACAGGACAAGGATTACATAAACTATATGTTTCATAGTAATATTGTAATCGTTTACAATCTTGCTCTCTTCCACCAAATATATGAAATGGTGGATCAACAAATTGTTCATTAGCAGACTTCTCAGTTAAGAATTCTGGATTATAAATTACACCTGGCCAATCATTATACTTTTGTATTACCTTAGGAGTTACTGTTGATTTAATTACTATACATTGAGCTGTTTGAGCATCATTTTTAGTATATGCAAACTTCTTCATAACTTTATCTAAGATAGACGCATCACATGATCCATCTGGACTCATTGGAGTTGGGACACATATAAACACAATATTATAATGACTAGGATTAATCTGATCCCATTGTACATATCTACCCCATTCCCATTTGGGATCTATTATATCAATATCATTATTAATAAAACCATATTCTACAGCTGTACCTACAAAACCATGTCCTACAATTAATACTCTCATCTATACCTCTTTACAATCTAGTTGGATTGTATAAAATTTATTATCTTCATGCCAAGACCAATTATCTAGATCTGCCATTTTCTCACATTGTTCTAATGGCATAGGTTGATTAAGAACATATTGATTTCCTATATAAACCCAATCTGTTCCTGTGTTTCCCCAAAGAGAAAATACTAATACAAATAACTTCATTCATATACCCTATTATGTGTGTCTGTACATCTAATAAAAGTTGTACATTTATTAAGTTGCTTTAATTTTTGAGCTCCTGCATAAGTACAAGCTGATCTAACACCACCTAATATTTCTTGTATAGTATCTTGTACTTTTCCTTTATATGTAACAGAAACTTCTCTTCCTTCTGATGCTCTATAATCTTTTAAACCACCAAAGTGTTTTTCATTAGCAGCTTTACTGCTCATACCATAAAACTTGATTTGATTATCTATAACTTCTCCACCACCTTCGTCATGTCCTGCAAGCATACCTCCAAGCATGACAAAGTCGGCACCTCCAGCAAAGGCCTTAGCCACGTCACCAGGTGATGTACACCCTCCGTCAGCAATGATGTGGCCTCCAAGACCGTGTGCGGCATCAGCACACTCAATAATAGCACTAAGCTGAGGATAACCAACACCCGTTTGAATCCTAGTAGTGCACACACTCCCAGGACCAATACCCACTTTAACAATATCTGCTCCTCCTAAAATCAACTCTTCAGTCATTTCACCAGTAACTACATTACCAGCTATAATAACTATCTCAGGGTAATAATCCCTGAATTTCTTTACAAAGTCAACAAATCTTTCACTATAACCATTAGCAACATCAATACAAACATACTTTAATAAAGCTCCTGTTTGTTCATATACAGTCCTAAATCTTTGTTCATCTCTTTCTAAAATTCCAATACTCATAGCAACATTATCTGCTCTTAAACCAACAGGCACTTCCTCAGTTCCTTCATGGTCAAAGTAACATACTAAATCATTTACATTATAGTTTTTAACTAGACATGTAAACATTCCTAGTCCAGCTAAAACATCTGCCATCTCCATAGTACCAACACCATCCATATTACTTGCCATAATAGGAATACCTTTATAGTGAGGATCTAGTTCAAATTTAGGATGACCTCTGTATTGATAATTTTTATAAGTAAATTGTCGTTCAAGTTGTACATCTTTTCTACTACCAAGTGTACTTCTCTTAGGTCGGATTAATACGTCTTTAAAATCTAATTTAACTTCCGTTTCTAGGCGCATCAATAACTCTCTTTCTCAAGTCAGATGTTGAAAATCTATGATCTCTTTTATTAAAGTGTAACTCAATGTCACGTTTTTGACAAACGTCTTTTCCTGTAAAATTCTTTTTGCGATATTCTTCTCCAAGTATTCTTACATCTATATCATACATTTGTAAGATATCTATTACTTCTTCTTCTAATTGATATGGGATAATTTCATCTACATAACTAACAGCTTTAAGTTGTGCATATCTTTCAACTAATGTCTGAACAGGAGGATTTTTTTCTTCTCTGTCTACACTTGGATCTACTTGCAAACCTACTATTAGATAATCACAAACAGATTTGGCTTCTCGCAACATTTGAACATGACCTGCGTGCAATAGATCAAAGGTACTAAAAGTAATACCTACTTTCAAAGATCAACTCCTCTTTGATATAAAATTATTTTATCTTCTAATTCACCAGGAGGATCACCTGGTTTCCATGTGGTAAGATCAATCATTGCTTTAACACAACCCATTTCTTTTATTCCCATATCATCATCATATGCTCTTTTACCGTGTAACACAACACCACCTTTTAGTTGTTCGTGATTTTGATTGTAAAATCCTACACATTGATTATGAGTGTCAAACGGTAGATTCCAAGAGATTACTAAATGTTCATCATCTGGAGTTCCTGATGCATGTACTAATACTGCATATAATACTATTGCCCATTTCATGCTGGTGGTACCCTTCCTATATAACCTACTGATTCACGTTCTATATCGTTATGATTAAATTCAGACCAATATAATTCAAACGCTATACCATTTCTTAAACATTCAAATTGATGATACAAACCTGGTTTAACTTTTGTATAGTCACCAGGTTTTAATATAGTTACATCAACTAAATCATAATCTCTTTGCCACACACTTACTTTCATAATTCCTTTTTCAACAAAGAAACCATTCCATTTATATCTATGGAGATGTTTTGAACATACACCTCCTTCTTTCATTTCTATTCTGTGAAATTCTAAAGCTGCATTAGCTTCAATAAGTTCAGTTGTTCCCCAAACTTTTCCCGCGATCATAATGACACTCCATAATTTGTTCTATTAATTCATCAAACTCATCTAATCTTAACATACATGTTGAGTCACTTGGACTCTTTTCTGGTTCTGGATGTACTTCTACAAAGAAAGAGCTACAACCCATAGCACTAGCTGCACGAGCCAAACCAAAAATACTATCATGGTCGCCATCACTAACAGTACCCAATCCTCCGGGTTTTTGTACACTGTGGGTGCAATCGAAGACAAAGTTATGAAGTAAGTTATTGAGAAGATAATCAACACCAGTGAAGTCAACCACAAGATTATTATATCCAAAACTAGTCCCCCTTTCTGTTATCCACACCTCTTTAGCATTGTCACATTTACTTAGTATTCCTTGTATGTCCCATGGAGCCATCCATTGACCTTTTTTTACATTTATTATTTTACCTGTACCAGCTGCAGCTTGAATAAGATCTGTTTGTCTGCTTAAAAGTGCTGGAATCTGTATAACATCAACAATTGCGCCGACTGTATTAGCTTGATGTGATTCATGTATATCAGTAACTATTTTTATATCATAGTCAGATTTCATATAAAGGAAATCATGCATAGTTCCGTCATAGCCTCGAGGGCCTCTTGAACTATCATTGTTAGTTCTGTTAGCTTTATCAAAACTTGCTTTGAAATAATAATCTATTTCATACTTGCTACAAATAGCTTCACACTCTTTAAATATATCAGTTGATAGCTCTAAAGATTCGTGAACACAAGGTCCAGCAATTATTCTCAAGTATCTACCCCTCCTGGATTTTTCATTTTTAATAATTCATTATATGCTTTTCGAGGAACACAACTTACTCTGTCAATCATACCTGGTAGACTACCATTATACTCAAATAACAGTCGTTGTATGTACTTAGGTTGCTCTATTGGATTAAGAACTTCCTCTTGACATTGTTCAAAATTTTCAAAGGTAGGATCAGTAAACACAAATAAATTTTGAGATCCATCTGCATTAAATGATAAAAAAGCTACTACTATAAACCACATTATTTCTCTCCTATAACGGTATTAGAATAAACATATTCTAAAGCATTGTTTGCCTCTACCTCCATAGGTCTATTCTCATACCAATTTCCTGTAGCTAAATCAAACTGTCTACACAACTCTACTACTTGCTTAGCTGTTATAGGATAACCTCTTTTAACAGCATTGCCTGCTACACCAATCATTATGGCATACATTTTTCTGTACCATCCTTCTCCAGATATGGTAACATATTCAGCAGCAAGTTTTTTAGGCCAGAATGGACAATCACTATATCCTGTCCATGTATAAGACGTATTACTTAGCTTACCCTTCCTATGCTCAATCACTTGTTCACGCCAAGCAGGAGGTAATCGATCTAAGAAGTTAATACTATTTATCTTCTCATTATAAGCATGTTTGCTCATTAAGTGATCGGGGTCAATATCTGCCCCATCATTATTAGAGAATATGAAATTAAAAGCATTAGAATAAGATGCAGGAATGAAATACATGCGAGATAAGTCTTTAGTTTGTTTATCTCCAATTGCTTCCATTTCCGTGTTGAGAGCGAACCAGAAGTGTTTGATTCTAGCTGCTTCAACTCGGCAAGTAAGCGGGAATACCAATCTGAACTTAGGAGCCACATTCGTACTGCTTGCAGTACTATAACAAATAAAATTCCAATGGTTAAACTTATCACGAACATATTTTTCTAAATCACCTTCAACTTCAATATCATCAACATCAATAGCACACCAAGATTCCCAAGCAGTGACAGTTTTATTGGATCGTGTAGTCCCAATTTCATATACAGCGGGAGAAATAAGCTCGGCATCTTTTTTACCTCCTAAAGGTCTGTCTGATAATTTATATAGGAACTTAGAGAATTGATCCCAAGATTCAAAGTCTAACTTTCTATGAGTTTTATTATCATATTGATTCTTAAATACAGTTAGCGAATACATTAACCAAAGAACTCCTCCAAGCTAGCTTTAGGTTCGTCATCCCATCCAATAGCGTCAAGGATACTACGAACAGGTTCGACAAAAGACTTTTCATACATCTTATTATAGTCTATAAACCTGTGTAAGTCAAGCTCTTTAGGAAGATTAAGTGAGTATGATATAATATTTTCTTTGATAGGATTAGGAGTCTTTAGATAAACAAACTTGATCTTCTCACCATTCTTAATAGTTTCGTATGATTTATCTAACCCTTTATTCTTAACATAATGATTGAATAACAATGCTCCTCTAACATGAATAGGACATGCTTTCTTATAGATTGTCTTCCTATCATCCCATTTGTCTATATCAGAAACACCTCGAGGAAAAGAAACATCTTCTGGTGGAAGTCCTTTGAATTCTCGTTTAAATTCTTTTAAGAATGATTGAGTAGCCTTTTCACCATCTAACAATATAACTTTGAATATCTCTTTGAATCTATCTCTACACACTTGAGGAGTAGATGACTTAACAGCTTCTACACCCATCACTTTGAGTTTAGGTTCAGCATACTGTACACCTTCATTATTGTGTACATTCATAAAGTATCTCTTCTTAGCAATCCACACAGCCTTATCAGCAATCACTTCACGAGCCATCTCCATACGATTCTCATATGCATTAACTCTCTTAGCAAGACCAGCATATGCTTTTGTAAGAATAGGTTCCATATGTTCAGAACAGATTCTATCAAGAAACTTAACAGGATTCTTAGGTTGGAACTTATCAACAATACCTTTCATATTAACATATAGTGAATCTGTGTCAATAGCTATGACATAATCTTCTCCAAGAGTATCCAACATTGCATTCATAGCATCATTAATTGATCTTTCTGCCCAACGAATAGACAGTTGTCCTGACGTAGTTATAGCTTCTGCAACTCTATGATCAAAGTATCTAAAATAATTATTACCTAGAGCACCATATAAACTATTCATAAGAATCTTAATAGCCATCTGATTGTTCTCAAGTGTAACTATCTCATTCTCTAATCTTTTGGTTGGAGTCTTCTGATATTCTTGAGTAGCCTCAAGCATACGTTTCTTAACAACTCTACGTTCATCATAATATTGTTTAATTACTTTTGGTATGATTCCTTGTCCATCTCTACGGAATCTAATACCAGATGCAGCCATTGTACTATCTAAATCATTCTTATTAGCAGTGTTAGCAAGTATTCTATCTACATCTACGTTAGGTACTTTACCTTCAATTAATGTCTCAGGTGACATATTGTACTGTACAATAATATTAGGATAAAGAGAGTTCAAGTCAAAAGAACATACCCACTCATGCATACCTGTTTGAGGATCTTTTACATATGCACCAGGATATGGAGTCTTGACTTGAGCTTTCTTAGGAGGAACAGCTATCTGTTGTTTGTTTAGAATATTGTATATGATTGAATCCCAGATAGATGTAGTACCAAAAGTCTCACTATAGTTAACACGACCTCGATAAGCCATAGTCATAGCAAGAGTAATCAAACCCATCTTCTCTTCTAATCGATCAACAAGTTGAACATCTTTGATGTTGTAGTCAATAAACTTTTGAAAGTCATGTTTGTATAAGTTAAGAAGATTACCATGTTCTTCATAAGATAGTTTCTTCTCACCAAGAACTACGTTAGCAATATTATCTAGTTTATATGATTCTTGTTGACCATATGCATATCCAAACTTACGGAATAGATCATAGTAGTCTAATTGTTGAATACCAGACATCTCATAAGCAATGTTAGGACGTCCAGCAATCATAATCTCACGAGCGTCTACAACACCCCATGGAGAGAACTTACGATAAGTATCTCCACCTATAATATTCTTAACACGATTTATGAGGTAAGGAAAATCAAATAAGCGAGTATTCCAACCAGTAACCACATCCGGTGAGTACTTAGGGTTCTGCCAAGCTCGTAGCCAATCCAATAACAGCTCGATCTCATCCTTGCACTTGACGTATTCAACTTGGACGTCTTTGATGACACATTTTTCTGGTTCATAGTCGTATAACCCCCATACTCTGTATATGTTATCTATATTATTTTTCATAGTGATAGAAACTACAGGATGAGCAGCTTGCTCAGCAAATGGGAAACCATCATCAGATGCAACTTCAATATCAATTGTAGTTACATTGATCTTAGATCTATCAAATTTTATATCATTGGGATATTTATCACATATGTATTGTGTAACATAATTGGTTGTACCATACACAGGATAGTTATCAACATTCTCAAATCGTTTGACAAAGTCACTAGCTTCACGCATAGTATCAAATGTCTTAGGTACAACAGGTTGGTTCTGAAGATTATTCCAACCAGTTTCTTTATCTGAATTTGTGAAGAGTGTGGGCATGTAAGGTATCTTTTTATCGATACGTTGGCCATTCTCAAACCCACGATAGAGAATGTTATTGCCATATCTATTGACGCTTGTGTAAAAGTTCATATTACCTCCGAACTTACATTAAGTCTATATTATACTATAAAATTGGTGAGGGGACAACAGCCCCCTCACATTTTTATTGTAACTTCTTCAGTTCCATCATAATTTCTTTAGATTCCTCGTGATATCCTAGGCGCGTCAGTTCTGCCGCTGCCCGTGAGTATCCTATCACCATTGAAGTCCGTTCTAATGAAGACCACAACCCCAACAAGGGCGAGAATACATAAGACGTTATTGATGTCATTTATACCCATCCTTTTAGATTTTGGTTATATTCACTAACCAATCTAAAGGATTGATCACCTCTAGCAACATTCTTAATATCGCCTCGAGTAATACCGATATCTGCTAATTCTCTATCGGTTAGTACTGCAAGTTGATTATAAGTGTTTCTATAGGATTGACTTTTACGTAGTTTCTGTAAGAAGTTCTTTAGTAGAGTTGTCATTGGTTTTTCTCCCAGGTTTTCCAATATTGATTTTCTGGGGTCGCATCTTTTCTGGTAGGACTACTTCAATAGAGACAGTAAGTATCCCATCCTTCATATCTGCACCACTGACTTCTGCGTATTCCGATAACCTAAACGATTTATTGAATTTACGAGCACTAATACCTTTGTGAACATATTTGTCTTGATCTCGTCTTTGCTCACGCTCACCTTTAATAGATAACACGTGATCTTTGAGTTCAATATCAATATCATCTTTCGAGAATCCAGCAATAGCCAATTCAATCTCATACTTCATGTCGTCTTGTTTGACTACATTATGAGGTGGATAAGAATCTGTTGCGTGATTTGTTACTCGTTCGAGTTCATCAAAGATGTGATCGAAACCTAGAAATGCGTTTCGTGGAAAATGGAAATTACCAGTCATTGTTGCCTCCTTTATAAGCAAGGTTGTATTATCGGACCCACACTATGCGGCATCCATTAGTATATATAATATTTTATTTTAAAAAGTCAACGGTCTAAATCTAAATAATTTGGACCTTTGTAGATATATTTTTCATTAAACTTTACCCAATAATAAACTATTATAAGAATAACCCATACAGTATTATTAAAGTCCCAAGGATAGAACAAAGCGATAATACTTTCCAGAGTAAAGAAGTCATAGCTCGTTCCTGCGTAGTAATAGTTTGTCATCTGATCCGTACCAAATAGCGTTTTCTCTTTCACGCCAGGGATCAACTATTACAGATCCTTCTGGAAAAATATATTCATCATTATTTATTCCAAACGTTGTTTTAGCTGAGTGGGCTAGTAAAAAAATTGCAGGAGTAGTAAAGTCATCATACTTTACATTTTCAATAAATTGACCTACTAATATAGATGGTGAACCATCTTCATACTCTAATCCTGGTTTAAAACCTTTTCCAACTATCACTATTGGTAATTTATAGTATTCAGATAATTCGTGTAAATATTGAGCCATGTTTCTAGCTTGTTCTTCTCTAGCTTTGATTAAGCCTCCAAACAAATCATATCCTAATTCTAACTTTTCTGCTAAATGTTTTAACGCTATGTTATCTCTAGGATGACAAGATCCACCATCTCCCATTCCAGCTTTCATGTACTTAGGAGACATTATTCTCATTGTTGATTCGGCTAATGCTTTAGTGACAACATCTACATTCATATTACCTAACTTATGAGATACATCTTGAATCATATTACATAACGTAATCTTAGTTGTAATAAATGTATTATAGAATATTTTTAATGATTCTATTTCTTCATATGTTCCAAGAATATGTCTGTCTGTTTTAGATATTCGTTTATATATTTTACTTAGTTTTTTTGCCCAAGTGTTATCTCCACCTATCATTATCATTTCAGCATCAAACATATCTTGTTTAACAGTACCCATTGCAATAAGATAAGGATTATAAAGAAAGTTTGTATTGGTTACTAACGGTGCTATTTGTTCAGTAATAGTACCTGGTAGTACAGTTGATATTAACACTAGACATTGATATTCTGTCATGTGTTTATTTGCTTCTTGTACTACTTCCTTTACAATACTATAATCAAAATCTTTTGGTGGTAAATCAGAACACACATACTTTCCATCATATCTAGGGTCGTGAGGAGTTGGAACAGCTACAAAGACATATTCACAATCTTGTACAGCATCTTCTATACTATCTCCAACATCAGCTCTGTTGACTTCATAATTATATGTTTCAAAATATTCAGAAGCTGGTTGACCTAATTTACCACACCCTATAAAAGCTATTTTCATTGATACCATTCTCTCATTTTACTTAACAATCTATCCGTTGTTGTTCTTTTATAAAATAGATCCTGATTGTATCTAACTTTTTCTTGAACTATCTTATTATCAAACAATCCTGGACCTTCTTTGTTTATTCTATCTAATTCATCTACTAATTTAGTTATATTTTTTATAGAAGACCAATAAGAATCCTGTTGAACATTTATATCATTTTCAAAAGAATAATCTATAATTTCTTCAAATATCTCATAACCATACTCATTCTTTAAAACAGTGTTAGCACATGAACCACCATTTATTACAAATGGTAAACCCAACATAATAGGTTTAAATGTTTTTTCTGTAAAGAATCCAGGATGAGGATTTGATTCTTGTGCAACGTACAAATGAGATTCCATTATCTCTTGTGGTATACGTCTTTCTTGATAAACATCTAGTTGTTTATCGTTGTCATTATAATAGCAAATGTCATTAGAATATGGCAGTTTAAAATTGTCTGTTTGTTTTTCAAATGGATTATCTCTAATAATATCATTAACATTAGCAAAGAAATAATCTATTATTGACATCACATCCTCATCTGAATCATGCCACCAATGTTTATCTCCACCAATATATTTCATATACCATATATCGTTTTTTGGATCATCTTCATCTTGATAATAAGGATCATAACCAGCTAACCAAGACCAACGATTATTTTCTATTAAACCTTTTTGATATAACCCAGATATTAACAAACTGTTTTTTAATTTTCTACATTCTCCAATCATACCAGAAAACATATATTTTTTATCTTTAAAATCTACAGGACATCTTGCCAGATTCCAAGATAAGTTTGTTGTATGATTGACACTAACTCTAGTAAAGAACTCGTGTACTTCTTTAGTATTAACTATATTGTTTTCAAAAAACTTTTTATAATTGACGTTTTCATATTTTCTATCAATAGCAGCATGAAGTTTACTTTTGGGATCGA
>Ga0160423_10000879_pt1 | contig 25066 bp, 4 predicted proteins | sample CRUFie14St8metaG_FD_108191 | JGI IMG/M metagenome (GOLD analysis project Ga0160423, IMG submission 108191) | Marine microbial communities from the Costa Rica Dome - CRUD Field 142mm St8 metaG | ecosystem: Environmental > Aquatic > Marine > Oceanic > Photic zone | place: Costa Rica: the Eastern...
ATCTTGGTCGTATACCTAGATTAGATATTGAAGATTCAAACGAAGCTAAAGGTATTGCTGGATTTGTTAGTAATGTTTTTAGTACTGTAGGCGGTTATGCTGACAGTGCATTTCAGAAAGCTCCTAATGCTAGAGTTGCTCAATTTATTAAAGATGCATATATTCTAGCTAGTGGTGCGTGGCAGGCATTTGGTGGTATTAGAGATGGAGACACTCAATTACTTAACGACTTTAACACAGCAGCTAATGCTAATGGAGAGATTCCTAAAGCATACGCTGAAGGTTTATTTAGAAGTTTAGGTGGTGGTGCTGCCTTAGCTAGAATAATGGACTTTAGTTTACCGGGTGAGTATAGCGCTTTACTAGACGGTAAGCAATTAGAAGGAAATAAAATAGCCAAGATTGGTCCAGATGGTAGTATAACAAGAGAGGATATGATTGGTGCTATACCTGATGACGTATCTGGTCTTATAGATCTTATATTTAATCCTTATAATGAATTTAAAGACAACCTTAGAACTAAACTATTAGAACAATTCCAAACTGACCTAAGAAATCTTAAAGGTGGTAGAGGTCTTCCTTTCTTTGATGTTAATACTCAAGGGTTTATTGATAGAGGTATAGATGCTCTGCAAGTTTATTATGGTGGTGCTGGTGATTGGAAAGGTTTAGACCATCTTTATAACGGTAAGCCTGAAAATATGGCTGCTCGTGGTCAGGATTTATTAAAGACTTTTGCCAAGAGTGGATTTGAAGAAGCTAGTGCTGTTAACGCTGCTTTTGGAATCAATAATAAGTTTGGTCCATTACCAGGTCAGGCTTTCATTCAAGGTCGAAGTATCCAGAAAAGAGCTAATGGAGGTATGATCTATGCTCAGAACGGACAGCTTATAAACTTCCAGCCTCAAGGCACAGACACTGTTCCTGCAATGCTTACTCCCGGTGAATTTGTTATTAATAGAAAAGCTACTCAAGCTAACTTACCGTTGCTTAAAGCTATTAATAGTGGTGAGAGTATAGTCCCGTCAGGGTTTGATGTAGGTGGAAAAGTTTTTGATGACATGGTGACAGTCACTAACAAACAGTCACTCAATTCTCAGATGAATTCGCTAGTAGAAAACCTTAAAAAATATACTAGTGGAGCACTAGGACATCAAAAGCTAGTCCATGCTGCTCAAATGGGACTAGGTGTAACAGAAACTGGCTTAGGCACTGACAGTGAACTACATGGTTATGGTGCTTATTTTCAGGAAAGAGGCAGTAGAGGATCCAAAATTAGTTTTTCTAAAGAAAGAATGCGTGGAGCCACTGTTCGTCATGAATACGCACATGCTTTTGCTAACAGTAGACATGATGGATTATTAAAAAAGTTTTTAACTCCAGGATTATTACAAGAAGTAAATAGTTCTAACTATCGAGATGCTGGTGATAGCGGATATACTATTGAAGATTTTGCAAGACAACCGTCTGAGTTATTTGCTACTTTAGCCAGTATTCAAGGTGGTATAGGTCCTAAATCTCAACAGTTCTTACGCGGATCATTTAAAGCTTTAGGTTTTCAAAATGGTGGTCTGGTCGGTGGTACTCCTACTATGGCTGGGCAAACTGGTAAATTTGTAAGTAATGACGGAAAAGAAATAATCGCTAAGTTACTTGCCACCGGAAACGGTACCATCAAGATGCTTTACAATAGTAAAGAATATGAAGTACCTTATGAAAGATTTGATGCAGCTACGAGAGCTTCTTTAGAAAGAGCCAGAAGAAATGGTATTATAGCGGGTTCAATGAAAAGAGGTGAGGGTGGAGAGAGTGCTGTTAGACGTATACAAGAGTCTAATAGGCTTGAGGAAGTTCTAACTAATGATCAGGCTATTAAAAAATATGCACCTAATGGTATACGATTCATGCAGAGAGACATAGGTAATCCTGCAAAATGGAGTCCTTATTCTTATGAAGAAGTACAGTATAGAGAATCTAAAGGCAGACAAGCTTGGTATACAGATCCTAATTTTGATCCTAGTGGAGTAGGGCCTGAGGCTAGAGGTAATTATTTACCATATTCTACAGAAATGAAAAGACCACCCTATAGAAAAATTTATGACGTTAATGGTAATTTGTTAGGTACTGGTTATGTTGCGAGGACATCTGATAAAACAGCCACTCTTCGCATGAATGATGGAACTAATATGACCATTCCATTAAACAGACTATCCTCCGCAGACAAAAAGAACGCTGAGAAAAGACAGAGCTGGTCTGACCATATGAGCAACACAGGTGATCTGGGTATGTCGGGTCGTCCTACAGGACAAATGTTGCCTGTGCCTAAACACTTTTTGAATTGGGAGCATAATCCCAGAATGTTTAGCAATGCTCAGGGTACAATGAAAAAAGAGGGGCGAATATTAGAAGTTGGTCCTAATGGTGTGATAATGGAAAGTTTGGCTGGTAGCAATAGGGGTCAGTCAGGATTTGTTGCATATGATGAGTTAGATAGTGCTAGTAGAGGAATAGCGTATGAATTATATCAGTCTGCTAAGAATAATCAAAAAGTACAATCTCGTAGAGATAGTAGAAATTTAAGAGATAGAACTGTTAAGTTGTTCCCAATGGGTGTTACTGACAGACAATTCAATGCTATGAATAATAGTATGACAGACGGTGAATTGAGAGAAGTTTATAATAGCATAAAAGATAAAGTACAAGCAGAGAGACAAAAAGAAAAGCAAGTTGCAGCAGCAGAAAGGGAGCGCAAGATTGGGGAAAGCGTTGTTAATAGAATCAATGACCCATCTAAGAGAGCACAAAATGCTGTAGATATTAGTGTGGCTAAAAGGTATCTCAAACAGTTCCAAAACACTAAACTACCCGCAGGTAAACTTAGAGAATGGATAGATCAAACTCTGCCTGGAATTAGTAGCTTTAGACGTAATTTAATTTTAGAATTACAAAGAGGAGCTTTAAATGATCAACTTAATGCCGCAGGTGCAGATATTCCTACTCCTGTTGGAAGACGCAGCACTGCAACCAGCACTCAGCGTGCAGCAGCCATAAAAGCTAGACGAGAAAAAGCTATAGCCGAACGTAAAGCTAAACTCAATCAGGTCTACAAGAAATTTGTAGAAAGATATGGTAAGGATAAAGCTAGAGCAATAATGGAACAAAAAGGATATAAAGCACCTCAATATATGAGTGATGGTGGTCATGTTGACGATCCTTATATGGGTCCAAAGAATATGGTTGGAACGATCGTTAGCGCTGCAGGTACTGGTTTAACTAGTAGATTTAATCCTATGACAGGAAGAAACATAGGTGCAGGATTTGGTGGTCATACAGGTCAAGTAATTGGAGAAGGTGTAGATATAGCAGCTGAAGGTTTTATGCATTTACGTCAGCATGGAGGAGGTTTAAGAGGTTTTGGAACAGGTGCGGTTTCTGGCTATGGAGCTATGGTGGTAGGTGACTTTGCTGGTGAACTAGCTGCTTTAGCTTATGATCCAGAAGCAGCAACAAAAAGATATGATGCAGCCAATCGCAGACAAGCTAATCGAGGGTTCGAAGGATACTTTAGTAATGTAGCAGAAAACCTAATGGGTCCTGGACAGGCTATTATGCAACTTGGGCGAGAAGCTAGTGGATTAGCTGATGATTTGATGAAAAATCGTCAAGATGCTATGAGAAGAAATCCTGCTGCATCCCCTGGTCGTAGAGCACAAAGACGTCAGTTTGGTGGAGTAATTTACGCAGCTAACGGAATGATGGTGCCTCGTGGAACAGATACAGTTCCCGCTATGCTAACTCCGGGAGAATTTGTTGTCAATCGCAGAGCTGCACAAGCCAATATGCCACTATTAAATTCTATTAATAATGGTGTGCAGTATCTACAAAATGGTGGAACTGTTGGGGGCGTAAGTACTGTTCTTGATAATTTTAATAGTATATTATCTACTGTTACACAGTCTGTAGCTGATTTTGGAGCTATAATACAGCAGAATGCTCAAGGAACAGCTGTAGGAGAAGCTGGTGGTGTAAATACTAATGGCATAGCAGCATTTACTCAAAATTTTGGTACCTTTATAGAACAATTGAATGCGATTAGTGAGAAATTCCCAACCGCTATTCAGGTAAACGGAACAGTAACAGCTAATGTTAATGTAGCAGGAGGAGATGCCTTTGCTAAGTTGGCTACAGAATCCATACAATCGATAGTTAATAGACAAATAAGAGCAGCATTTGCAGCACAAAGTAATTTATCAGAAGGCGCGATTAACAATCCATTCGAACCAATAGTATAGGTAATAATTATGACAACACTCTTTGATGGAAATAATGATTTTGCTGTATCTGGTACAGATACGGGAGACATACTATTCTACGATGTTTCTGCGGGTAGACTTGGAGTTAATAGTTCAGCCCCGGATGCTGCTATACATGTAGTTACAGATTGTGCTTTGGATGGAATTAAAGTTGAAAGCGTTACTAATTGCATAACTGGAGTAAAATTACTTTTAGTACATAATACACAGACAGCTCCAGAAACTGGCAGTTTTCCTGCTACGATTGAATTAGCAGGTAGAGATGATAATTTTAATACAATTAATTATGGACAGATCAAGTCACGTATCATTAGTGCTACTACGAATAATACTAGCGGTGAAATATTATTTACTGTAGATAATTCTGGTGTTAATCAAGAAGTATTTAGATCTTCTCTAACTAATACTGTGTTGGGTGGATTAAATAGTATTAGTGGTGAATCATATAATGTAGTTGGTCATACTAATGTAACCAGTGGTGTTTCTTATTTAGTATTAGGTAATCTTAATAATACTATACATAATACGGGTATAATAGTAGGTAACAATATTACTGCATCAGGAAATAAAATCCTTGTATTAGGTAATAATAGTAGTGTGAGTGGAGATGCTAATATAGCCTTACTAGTAGACTCAACTGTTAGTGGTTTATCTAATCTAGCATTAGGTAGTAATGTACAATTCTCAGGTGATCATAATACACTTATAGGTAATACTAATGTAGCAAATGGAAATAAAAATATTGGTCTAATATCTAGTTCAGTTATTGCTGGAAATTCCGGTATAGGCTTTGGTAATAATGTAGACTCACAAGGCGACTTAAATATTTATATCGGAAATGATTTAGTCGTTAGTGGTACAAATGATGTTGTTGTTGGTTCTAATGTAAATGCTACTGGTGATAACAATATTGTTTATGGTAACAATTCTAATGTAAGTGGTAATAGTGTTATTAGCATAGGTGTAAATAATGACCCTCAATCTATTACTAGTGGTGTGTACATAGGTAACGATATCAACCTGTCAAATAGTACAAAGTCTGTAATTATCGGTCTTGGCGTTACAACTACCAGTGGTCTAAACGATAGTATTTTATTAGGTCTAGATAATAGTACAACTGATGCCTCACCTACTGGATTAGTAGTCGTAGGTCAGTCTAATACTGTATCAGATATTAAAGACTCTCTCATAGTAGGTAATAACAATAATTTAACTGGCACAGTAGCCAACAATATAATTATTGGACCAAGAAATAATGTGCCTATAGAAAGCAACAACAATTTAGTAGTAGGTGTTTTGAACAACACAACAGGAATTGTTATCAATACAGATGGCACTTTTACTGGCAGTGGCGTTAAAGCTGCTGGTGACAGTATGGCTAATACCACAGTATTCGGTATTAATAATTGGGTTTCAGCAGCTAGTGGCAGTACAATAGTAGGTAATAAGGGTAGAGCTTCAGGATTAAACATAAATACAATAGGATCTTACATTAATCTAAATGGCTCTGATCTACAAAATATAGGCAATAGTAACTTTACAGTAGGTAGAAATAATACAACTATTGGATCTAAAAATGATATTTTAGGTTCGGGTTCTATATCTGTGAATACTTCAGATGATCGTAATCAAATCTTTGGTGATAGCAGTATAGTCTTGGGTCATAATGAAGTGGTAGTGAGTGGTATTGCTGTCGGTTATGATAATGAAATATATAGTTCTAATAATTTAGTATACGGTAGAAATAACACTGTAGGATATGTTAGATATCCTTGTAGGGTTTCTGGTACAAATGTCGTTGTTGTCGGAGATGTCGCATCAGACTTTAATGGTGGAGATAGAGTTTTAGTTAGTCTATACTCTCCAGCATCTCAAGACAATTCTGTATTTGTTAGGAATATTCTTGATGGCACAGATAATTTAGGAAATTCTTTAGGTGTCATCACAGAAAATATTGGTAGTAATTTTACAACTACTTTAGTAGTAAATTCTACAATCAACTCAGACAACACAATAGAATATTTTGTTAAAGAAAGTTTCGATGATATTGTTCATGGATTAGATCCTTGTGAAGCTTGTTTCGCTGATAGATTTGCTGGATTTTCTTCAGGATATGTCATGGCTTATCAAGACGGTAATAATGACGATACTCCAGCTACAAGTCCACAATACGGTAAACACAGTATTATATTAGGTTCTAGCAATATTGCCAGACATATGAGTGGTTTAATTCTAGGTAATCATAATCATATTTCTGGTATTAGTAATATTGTTATTGGACACGGATTAAGTGGCACATTTAACGAATCATTGCAAATTGGTACTAACAATACTAATAAATTATATCTAGATGACTCATCTATAGTATTTAATACAGGAGAGTTACAACAGAGCATTATATTTAATAGTAGTAATGAAGGCGGTGACAATTCAGCATATACCATGTATACTGATCTGTTAACCAACAGAGTAGGTGTTAATAATAATAATGCTAGATCAACATTAGATGTTAGTGGTGTTCTTACTACTGATCAATTAAGAGTTGGTCTATCATCTATTTCTGGCTATAGTTTACATGCAGATGTCAGCGGATTTGCAACATGGCAAAAACCTGTTACATTAATTGGACAAAATAGTGGATTGGTATTTAAGACAACAAGCACAGTTGGTAGCGGATTAAGAGAAATATTCTTTAATACAACTAGTGGAATTAAATCACTAGAATATAATAGAGCCAATAAAGTACTATCTCCCGATGAGAGTTTTGACTTTATAACTGGTGATGAAACAGAAGATCGTGTTTTTATTCTTAATCAGTCAGGATTATTCCTTAACAATGCTGGTAATGATTACGGATTTAATTTTGTTATCAAAGGTAGCGGAATACAAAATGCTGTAGCTAATGATAATTCAATCTACTTATTTAAAACACACATAGAAGACAATGCGATTAGAGTTCACAACGTCACAGGTGTTTCTGGACAATTTGGATCTATGACAGTAGGTGGTAATATCTCTGCTCCACTAAATCTGACAGGAACAGTATTAGCTGTCGATGGAACAGATGGTACTTTACACAGTAAAACTTTTGGTAAATACGATGTGTTATTTACTTATGAAGATTATACTACCAGTGGCACTGATAATTTAAGATACTATTACAATGACCAAGCTTTAACTATAGGTTTAACTGGTACTCCTCCACAAACTGCTCACACTTCATTGGTTAAGGGTGCTAGTAATACATTTAACCATATTATCTTAAGTTCTGCACAAGGTAATGATACAGTATTTAATAATGCTGGACTTGGCAATCAATTTATCATTTCTGAAAGCGGTCAAGGTGGAACTAAACTAGGTTTCCATTATTACACTCATAGTGGAATCTTAGGAATTGGAGTAAGTGATAATGACTTATGGCGTATAGATGCCAATAACACCAATAGACCTTGGTGGGAGGCTGGTAAGCTTGTAGTTGATGGTAAAATTAGAACTAACGCATTGCAAATTACTCCTGATGGTCGACTTGGTAGTGCTACAGCTAATAGATATCTTAAAGTTTTAGACACAGCAGGAAATATCGGATTAGATACTATAGATCTAGAATATCAAAATGCAGCTGTTCATCCTCTTAAAGTTGTAACTACCGAAAATCCTGCAGTAGTAACATATTCTTTAGATACCGAAGACGCCAATGGAACCTCGCGTGCTCAAGGTCGTTATGCTGGTAATGGAGATTTCTTAGTCTGGAATGGTGCAAAGTGGGCTGACTCAAGAGGCTTTAAAGCACTCCAACCAGAAAATAATTCTACTAATACTGATGCTACTCCTGGTATCGAATTAGGAAATGATCTTAGTATTAATTCTTGTAGAAATAATCATGTAGAAGGTGGTGGTAGTTTTGTTAGAGGTAACGGTGATTTCGATGGCTCCTCTCAAAATAGTAGATTCTACTTAAGAGGTAGAACAGGTGGAGAGGTGACATCTGAACTTACTAGTGATTGGCACAAAAATGCTAATACAAGTCCTGCTACTAACAACACCATTAGCTTGCAGTATCTGATTGATAATAATGGAGTAGATCACAAACGTACTATGGTTTGGAACTATACTATTGATTACAGTGCTGTATTTAGTGATGATGCTACTAATCCAACTTTTGGTGCGGCTGGTGGTAAGGTTGAAGGAACTGTATTGAGTTACATGGCCAGTGATGGAACTAGAACAACAACAGAAGTTGGAGAACAGACTTTAACAAAAAGATTTACTACAGTGAACTATCCAGATGGAAGTTCACCCAAAAATCCGATTTCAGTTCAAATAATAGATGATGGAGCTGATCTTAATATAAAGAGATTAGCAATCTCAGCTAGCGGTGTAGCTAACTTTAATGGTTTTTGGCATGTCGTAGCAGACATTAACCAAGTACATATGCCTTCAGGAATTGTATTTGGTAACAGCGCTATAGTTTAAAATATAAAGCATAAAAGGATATAATGTATGGATATAAGTTATGGAAGTTTTAATTTTAAAACTAGTGGCATACCTGTGCCTAGAGTTACGATAAACTATCAGCCTCAAGATACTTCTGCTGGTAGACAACTAAGTAGCGTTGTAGATATATCTCTAAAAGGACAGGTTTATGGAACAGGTGAGATTGCGGTTGTAAAGGCTAGCGGTATGGCTGCAGAATTTGCTCATGATTATAGGCCATTACGCATTATGTGTAATACTGAGCAAGTGTTTCCTCCACCAGGAACTAGACAAACAGATATTGATAATAGTATATATATTAAAAGTGCAAATTTTAGTAATAGTTCTGATAGTACTATGTACTATGTAGTAGATTTTGATCTTACTCTTAGCGCAAATATAAGAGATACTCAACACTATTTACATGAGATGGAAACTGATGGTCCTGTTTTCCTACGTAGTATCTCGGATAACTGGAGTATACAAGAGGTTAAAGACGAATCAACTTATCTAGTATCTAATAATGAAGAAGATTATTATCCTAGTGGTGGTCCTCCAGGTAATACGTATTATAATATTACTCGTACAGTTAGTGCTGAAGGTTTTCGTAATAATGATAATGATCCTTTTCAAAATGCAAGAAAAGGTGTAGCTCTTTTACTCAAAAAAGCTCCAGGAATTTTCCATCCAGATAATGATGTAACAAAAGCTATACCTAGTAACAATCAATTTAGAATATTTAATCATGGTAAAGATTATTCAGCAGATACTATTGCAGGTTCGCTGACATACACTGAAAACTATATTGCTTTTACTGGTAATATGAGTCCTGTAAATAATTATACTCATTCTTTTGAAATTAATAATACTTTAGATCAAGAATATAATAGAACTGTTACTATTAATGGCACTATAAAAGGTTTTGATAGAGAGGGAGATGTTTTTGCAAAAACAAGTAATAACGCAGATGTTTTGGTACACGATATAGTTAGCCAATCATCGGATGATGAATTTGTAACTTTTGGTGATGCTAATCTTGCATATGGTAATGCTAATAAAGGATTAAAAAAAGAAATACCACACCTATATCCAAAAGTCTTAAAGACAATTGGTATGCCTAGTGGTGATTGGGTTACAAAACATGATGCTGATGCAGTATATGATGATTTTAAATTAGATATAGAATCTCTTGGACATGATCCAAAAACTAAAAGAATTAAATGGTTAAATCCAATTCCTACTACTTTTAATGCAGATCACGACGTTACTAATGGTGAAATTACTTATAGTTGTACTTATGATAATAGAGTTTTTAATATGATTCCTGGCGCTATAGTAGAAGAACTTAGCGTTAGAGATGAGTTTGCAACAACAGGTTATGCTACGCAAAATGTAATGTATAGAGGAGCAGTACCACAGCATATTGGTACATTAGGAACTCCTTCTCGCACCGTTAGTTACAATGCAACATTCCCTAGTCTTATAAATGGAAGTGAAATAGAAAATCAGGTTGTACTTACTGAAGATTCATATTTGGTTAAAGAGCTGGCAAATGCTATGGCAGTATTTGATCCAAGATTTATAGATGATGCTCAAATTAATAATGAGGCGCCTGAGCAAATAAGCATAAGTAGTTGGATTACAGAAGATAGTTTTGAGATTAATTTTGTAGAAGGTACACTGTCTAAAAATATGACATGGAATTACACATTGTGGAGGTAGTATATTGAGTCAATACATCGGATATGAAACACCAAAAGAGAGTAAGCTAAAACTTGGAGATTTTGATTTTGATCAATGGGAATTCAAACAAGGCACTCAAGGCTTAAACAAGGCGTACCCTATGCCATCTATCAAATGGGGTCTAAATTATAATAGAACTCCTGGTGGTGATTTATTAAGTACAGAATATGACGTTACTCTAGATGGTGTTGTTACAGTACATAATAATGATAGTATTACTAAATTAATGGAAAGAGCTAATAATTTTCAAGATAAAATTATACAAAATAATGGTAAGCCTTTCTTTTATGTATTTAATGAGCATATAGTAGTTTCAGGATTTGCTAAAATAGATAGCTTTAGTTTTAACGAAAATCAAAATTATTGGAGAGATTATGTTAGTTATACAATTAATATGAAAATTCCTGAGTCTGGAAGTGGGTCATATCTAATTAATCCTATAAGTTCATCATTTAACATTACATCATGTAGTGATACTTATACTATTAGTGATGGAGATATTCAATATGTCGCCTATCCTACCAATCTATCTAATTTTCCAACTTCACTAGAAACAGATTTTAAAAGCACTTCTACAAAAACTTTACAAAGAACAATTAGTGCTACTGCTAAAGCATATGCAGATAATAAAAGCGGAGCTTTAAAATTTGCTCAAAGCTGGGTAGCCGCAAGAGATGATCGATTTCCTATCACACATTTTTTCCCTGCTGATGAATATGCAGATCCTGCCAAGTTTTGTTTTTACAATAAAGATAGAAAGATAGATTTTAGTGAGACAGACGGTAAATATTCTATAACAGACACCTTTCTATTAAAAACAGGTGAGGATCCTTGGCTATATACAACTAATGTTAGTACTTCTTTTGAAAATAATTTCTTAAGAAAGGTTAATGTACAAGGAGAAGTAATAGGACTAGAACCTGCTCCAACAGGTACGAACGACTACGCTACACTTGCAGCAGGTAGTAAAAGTGGTGTATTTAATGTTTCTGGTTTAATTCAACCGTATGATTATACATTCAATGATACATCTCAAATTCCTGGTAGAGGTGCGGGTACAGAAGGTTCAGAAGAAGAAGAAGCAGAAGAAGGAGCAAATCATCAGAATTTAAAATATGCAAATGCTGTTAGCGGATATAATAAGATGGTACAAAATGGTACTTTTTATCATCTTGCTGCGAAATATGATGTAGATTTACAAAATGCTATACCTGAAAATACTGATGGTGGTAGTAATGGTGTCATAGATATGGGTAAATTTGTATACAAAACAAGACCATTACATGGTACGCCTTCAGAAAATACTGAAAATCTTTTACCTAATCAGGGAAAGCTTACATTTAGTAGAGTTTATGATTCTAGACCTACAGGTATGCTAAAGGGTTCTATATTTGAAAATTTAACACTGTCTGATACTAAACCACAAAGTTTAATAAATCCTATTTCTATTATTGGTAGAAGGATAGGTCCAATATATTATAATACTCAAGGATTTAGTAATGTACACACGAGAGAATTTGCTAGTGGTGTAGGTCAGAGATCAGTGACCTTTGAAGCGTTTTTCCCAAAGCCTACAGGTATGTCACAGTATAAATTCCCTCAAGAAGAAATAGATAAAATAGACCAATATATGAATCTGTATAAACCAGCTGGACGTTTTAATGGTTATATTGTCGAAGATAGTCAGGATTTAAACTTGACCTCTAACAAATTAACTAAGACTATAAGTTGGGAATATATAATATGCGCACCCTGATAAAAACGAAAGTATTAAAATATGACCACAAACCCTTGTAAATTAGATAATATTATAGCAGGACCATTCCCTCAAACTTTGTTTTTAGGAATGTCTATTCGTAATTTTAATTTAAATTTAGGATGGGGTGGTGAAGCTAGTTCGTGCTCAGTTAAACTTGCCTATGATAATGCTCATCATTGGAGTCATCAAGATTATAATAGGGTGCATACAAATATTGATAGTAAACTAGGTACAGCTACTAAAGATAGAGCTAGTCAAGCTTTGACTTCATCAAGCCTTGAGGCAAGTGACCTGCAGCCGGATGGTAATTTACATCTCCATACTGCACCAGCTAAAAAATTATCTGAGAATCAAAAAACCAGATCCACTGAACAATTTTCACATGGAGGTCCAAAAAGAGATGATACTGGTAAAAAGATTTGGCGACCAGGTTTTACTAATCCTATCGATTGGGTAGGTCCTGATCCAGGATTTCTTGCTGATGATTTTGGCATGTTAAGAGACATTGACCCTGCTACTCGAAATATGGATATTATGGGTTCGTTGGTACATTTTCGATATGATGATGTTATATTTAATGGGTTGATTAAAAATTGGTCATATCAAAATGGTTTAGTTGATGTAACTTTAGATGGCCCTACGAATTTAATCAAAGGCACCAAACTTATAATTAAAGATTATAATGGCACTGTTAATACTAGAATAGAAGGAGCATTTAGTGCTCAAGGAACTGAGATTTCTGTACCTTTTGATGATCCGACACTAGACCCTAACGATCTAAGAAACACTATTTATCAAGGTAATATACCTAATTTAGTAAATGTCTTTGGATATTTAGGTATTGAAAGAGCTGGATATACTGAATCTAGAGGTGTTTCATTAGGTAGAGTTTACGATGGTGTCGTTGAACTATTAGGAGCAGCAGCTCCAAATGGAGCAAATAGGAATAGGTGGAATCCTTATGGTTGTATTATAGGTAAAGCTGCAAGAGATAGAAACACAGCAGCATATCTTAATTATGAGACAACAATAAAGACAACTTTTGGTGCATTTACAGCAGATCACTGGAATATTTTTAATACACGGCCTGATTTAGCTAACATTAATCGTCCTCATATATTTTTAGATCTAAGTGATGTTCCAAGACCACCAGATTCAGTATACATTAATGACGTTACTATAAGTTTACAAGATTTTATAGACAAATGTTGCGAACCACTAGGATTTGATTATTGGTTTGAATTACAAACTGTCACACCAGGTAGTGCATATGATGCAGCAATCAAGGTTCAAACTGTAAGTAGAAGATTTCAGCCTCCAGTTAATCTAATTAGAAATCTTGCATTAAACTTTAATGAGTCTGATTTTGTGACAGATTACAGAGTTGGACAAGAATTTCAAGATGCTAAAACTAGAACTATAGTCATGGGAGGTAAGCAACAAAGACTGCTACAAGTAGGTACTAACAATTTGGGAAGATTTAGACACAGAAGAGTCTATGAACCTTCAATAGATAGTTTTATAGACTTTGAGTTTGGTCGAGGTCAAAATTATTTGAGAGAACCTAGCACCTCTAAAAGCCGTAATTTAGTGGATCAGCCTAATTCATTCTTATATGCTAAAAACGGTGCAGTAGTAGCACAGCCACAACCGGATGATTTTAATCTTCAAGAAACGCACCCTCAAACAGAACAAAATATTCTTAGAGGATCTTACCTGCCTGTGGCTCTAATGACTGATGAGTTTGGATTTACTTTTAAATCTTCAGAGGCTGGGAGAGGACCAGATCTCTATGATCTTACAAGTGATTTGATTAAACCATATTTTGGACAAGACCTAAATGGAATTAATAGATCAACATTTTTCCAACAAGGTAAAGATCAACAATATATGGGAGAATTATTTGTTAAAATAAATACAGCAGATTTAGCTCAATTGTTTTCAGCTGGTGACGCACCAAATCTCACAGGAGATGTTAATGTCAGTGAATCAGAACTCCGTGCTGCTGCGGGTGGATTTAATTCTTGGTTAAATTATACTTTTGAAATGCCTGTTTTAGGTAAAGGTGTTGGTACAGCTGATTATATATACATATATTTAAGAGATAAATATGGAGCCTTATTTGCTACTAATTTCTTTTTAAATGCTGTTAGTATATTTACTGGAGATAAAAGCAAGTTAACAGATTTTCCTGCTCCTCGTTCATCTGCACCTCTTTCATTAGAAACTTTTTTGCCATATAGTGATGCTTTATATCCTATATTAACTGGAATACAAGATTTTTATGCTAGTCTTTTTAATGAACATTACGGTAAAACATGGCTGGTTCAACTGCCTAAAATATCATCATTTGTAGATGGCTTAGGTCAAAGAATGTATACTTACAATATTGCCGATAGGGCATGGGAAGAACCCGGTAATTTTATAGACGACACAATACAGATAGGTGGAACAGTAGCTAATCAAATAGCTAATGAAGATGGTACATTCGGAGTTTTATTAGGCTTTAATAATAGTGCTGAGTACGATGCATATTTTGATGAGACAGTTGTTAGTAAGCCTAATGATCTAGCAGACATACAAAGTCAAGCTAACAGATTCATAGCTTTAACTGCACAAAAAAATCCAAATAATTACTATTGGCCTTTAGTTCACGGTATCCCTAGACAAGATGTATTTTATTTACCATATACGCAACAGACAATTGATACAACAAAACTTCCTCCTGGAACAACAACAATTGGACAAGTTCCTGGTTTAGTTGAGACAGCACATAAATTTGATCCACCAGCAGGCAGTAATTTTAAAATGTACTGTAAAGGTACAGTTGTAGATGTAAGTCCATCAAATCCAGATTATTCAAAATTAACCTATTATAATGGGACACCTCATTGCGTAGTTTCTGCACCAAGTAATGTTTTTGTAGCAAGCACTACTTCTTTAGGGGCAGCTATGATGGAAGAAATGATTGTGCATACAAGGCCAGAGGTAGCCACAAATGTTCGACTGAAAAAAATTAGATATACATATTTATTGCATTGGTCTCGATCAGAAAAAGGCTTGCAGGTTAGCGGTACGGATTTAGCTAATAATATCGGAGCATCATCAAACTTAGCAATGGGTCTTAGAGCAGCTCATCCTGTTTTTGTTGCTGTCCCATTAGTAAGTAATGTTAGTTGTTATGGTCCTTGGACTACACATCCTGGTTTAGGTTATGAAAATGATAATCAGCTATTTACAGATCCTAATCCAGTTTCTCAAATTAATAATTTAGTAGGAGAGGTTAATTTTAGTCAAGAACCAGATGCTCAACCTTGGAATTATGGAGGTATGCGAAATCTAGACGATGCAATTTTAACAAGAATCTCAAATAGTAATTATTATCAACAAGTTTTAGAAAATGGTTATGTTACCACTGCAGGAGTACTTTTTAATGGGGCTAATTTAGGCAGCAGACTTGTAGAAAATGGCCCTTTAATTAATTCTATAGGAATACAAATTGGTGAAGATGGTTTTACTACTACTTATAATATGAGAACATATAATAGAAAACTTGGATTTTTTAATAAACAAAGTGCTGATCAAATTCAAGAAAGAGGTAGACAGTTTATTGCACAAAGACAACTTAGTGCTTACAAAACAAGAGAAGCTTTTATAGAAAATATTGTTAGAGCTTCTAAATTTTCTTCAGGTGGTGTTAGTGGTGGAGTAGGTGGTGGTGGTGGTAATGCTAATCGAGGTACTGGTAAAAATCCTAATATTAATAATCTTTTAGTGGGCGGCGCAGCTCCTTATCTGCAAGGAACATCTAGCTTAACTAAAGACAAAATATTTGGAGCCGTGCCTGCTAATCTAGGTTTTGGTCCAACATGGCCTTATAGACCATATGTACCACCCGGTCAAGCTATGGATCCTTCACAGTTTTTTATGCAAAAAACACTAACTATGTTGTTTGATGAAAATGCTGTAGGAAATATGTTAGCTCAAGATTTTGATAAAAAAGCTGTTATGAGTTTGGACGGACTACTTTCTCCTGTGTCATTTTATCCTACTCCTTATGGCGGCACTTTCCCCATGACTTTTTATCACAGAAGTGAGTGCCCAATTTGTAAAGGAAAGGGAGTTCTTGAATATCAAGAACTTCAACCGCCTGATCAAGAAGATGGAATTACAGATACAGATAGTATAAATGATGAGAAACAACAAAAGACTGAAGACAATTGCCCGTTTTGTAAACCTGAAGCAGTAGCCAGTATAGAAAAAGGATTTTTCAATAGAACAACACCTAGTTTAATCACCCCTCCTGTACTCTTAATTGATGGAGATGATAAAATAGTTCAGGTTAATAATAATGATCCTGAATCATCTGACACTGAATCGTCTGACAGTGAATCATCTGATACTGCAACCGATACTGAGGACGGTGATTACTCAGCTCCTGTGATTCAACCTATGGGTGCTGGTAATAAAATTAATAAATTTACTTTAAATCCAATTGTGATGTCTCAAGGTGAGTTTAGTTTAAATGCTGATGCTAAAGCAGAAGGTGACTTGTGTGGTCATTCAATAGATGTTGTAGCCTTTGGTCAAGATCCTCCTACAGGAGGTAATAGTCTTAGAAGTACTTCTTCATCAAGAATGCGTAATAATTATGATAAGGGTGTTAATCAAAGATTTTTTGGTCTTAGAGGACCTCTCGTGGTTCATGGATGGGGTTACGACAGAGAAGGATACCCTGTTCCTAATGGGTCGGGAGAACTAAAGCTAGTTAATGGTAAAGCTGTTTCTATTACTCAAGAATTAGATGAAAATGGAGAGTTTACTGAACCTTATCCTCTTAATAGATTTTATAAAGGTTGGGCACAAAATCCAGGATGTTGGCCTGTCGGTCCTGTTGATTTAAGATGGGATAATCAAGCAGGTGTTTGGACAGTAGGTAGTAATTATAAAAATGTATGGGTAACTATAGAAATAGATCTAAAAGGTGGTCAACCTACTAGAGGTACTATATATGAAGATGCGGCAGAAACTTTACCAAATGGTTTTAGAAAATTAGTATTTGTTAGAGATACTTCAGGAGGTTATGCTGCACCTAGAGGGGCTGACATATATTGTCAGTATGATCCTGATAGTGGATACTATATACCTCTTTATAATCAGTCATTAGTAGCATCTGGAACTATGGAAAGTGCTGCTAGTGCTACAATATATCAGTCTTACACAAAAAATTATGATGAAGCAAATCCTACATCTTACAATGCTGGTTTTGAAAATCCATTAGGCTTACAAGCAAAAGCGGGTAAGGCAGGATTATTTACATATGTAAACGGACAATGGATCTTACAAAATGTGGGTGATTAAATAATGAGCTGTAATATACAAAGTTCAGATTTATATGAAGCTAGAGACACAAGCAGATCGCCTGTGATTAATACTAGCTTTATTGAACCATTACTAGACGAATACGATGATAATATATCAGGTATTTGGTTGCCTTTAGTAGTCAAAGCCTCTGAATCTGATACTAAATGGTGTGACCTGTTAGCTTCAGCATCGCTTGAAAACACTAGTAAGTTTGATCCATGTGCTTGTAGCGATGATATATTTGGTGAGGTGAATAGCGTTAGCGACATATTTAATGCTCAAGAAAAGGGTATGGATGATTTGGGAGAATGTGGATATTGTTCATCGTCTTGTGATTCAAATCCTTGTGATATGGTAAAGGATGATAATAATCCAGACAAGGAATTTTGTGATGTCAGATTTAATATAGACGACTACGTTCCTAAAATTCCTTATATATATCAAGGTTATATTAGTGGATTTAATGATTTTAAGCATTTTGGTGAGTTTCCATCTGCAACTGATCCCAGTTTAGGTTGTGAAAAATTTATTACAATGGATGTTGATCCTAATCAATTGTCTATTTTTGGAGAAGGAAAGGACAAAATTTATATTGATTGGAAATTACAAGAATCTATTAGTGAAATTCCATATGATGAATTTAGTTCACAGCACGAAACAGAGTATATACACAATAAGTCTTTTACAAAATCTAAAATGAATAAGACTTGCGGTAACTTTTTACAAAAAAGTCAACTATTAGCAGGTAAATTCCCCAATCCTCAAGACTATGGAAAACCTTATGGTTTTGCTAATCAAACATACGATAACTTGTATCAAGGTCGTGATAAAATAGGCTCGCATTGGAAATGGAATTATCAAAGTGGAATCATGGGTTGGTATAGACATTTTGATACAAAAAGAACCGAGGATAAAAGACCTATTAAAGGCATAGATTTATATATACCTCCCGGAGATATTTTTTATGCTAAAAATCAAGGTCCGGAAATTTCTGATACAGAAGATGACTCTCTTGCATGTCCTTCAGGACTAAAAATAGTCAATGGGACAAACTTCGATCAAATTATACCTAACGGTACAGATTTTGTTTACATATCTAGTAATATATATCCTCATTTTTTACGGTGTCGTGATAGAATTTCAGATATTACAGATGATGAACAAGAGATACTGAGCAAATCTGTTCTATTAGCTACACATCCTGAATATGACAATATTGTAACAGATCTTTATGGCGAATCTACCGAAGAGCGTAATAATGTGGTAGGAAAGCTTTCCACATTAAATCAATTTATGACTAGTGGTACAGATTTTGTATCTGCTGGTAATTTAAATTATTGTCGAACAACAGATGATTTAGTTAGGACTTTATTGCATAAATATGGTTGTTATTATTTTGTAGAGTCTAATAAAGAAGTCTCGCTAATGTTTAATCGTGCTAACCTAGCAGAAGGCGAAAGTTTTTACGCAGATTTGTCTTTTGATATGGTCATCAACAAAAAAGATAATATATTTAATTTAACATCTTCCACTAGTACTGATAGCAAATTCCTTCCTAATCAACAGAACTATTTAAAAAAGTTTGAATATAACCAATTTTTTGGTGTTGGAGACAGTACTATTGCTAGAGCTGATCATAACGCATACTCCGCCTACAACGAGTCTTGTAACGAAGGAAAATTTGAATCAAAAGATGAGATAAACCTTTCTGTTTTAAGTATGTATGATACGGTAATTGCTACACTCTCTAACAATAGTGGTCAATACAGCTTCACAGATCTGTATCAAGGAGGTAATCTACAGCACGATAGAATCTATCCAGCTACTGCTTTCAATCCTCATATTGATTTAATTGCTGTACATCCACAAGGCGGTGCTTATATAAATTCTTTACCTTTTGGTGCAAAACAAACAACATTTTTTAAAAAAGGTATCAATAAATCTCCTGGAGGTACAGTATTTATTAAATTTCATACCAAAGATTGTGGTATTAAAATTTATAACTTATCTATTGGCTTTTTGCAAAGCGAATCTAAATCATCTAAATTATGTGAAAGATTTCCATATTCTCAAGAAGAAAAATGTAAGTGTTATGGCTTTAATTTAGCAAATCGTTTTGAAGGAAGAGATTTCATAAAAGATGTCCCTTTTCTGTCAAAGGGCAACCAGTTTTACGTTCCTAATTTATCTACAGAAAATTCTCCAACCTTGTCAAGATATGGGGGATATTCTGAAGACTATTTAAGAGATTTTTTTGGTAATGGAATATCTTCTACACAATTATCTATTGCAGAGCAAGCTGTATGGGATGTTAAGTCTTATATAGATCCTTTAGCTCCATACGGAACAGAACAGTCGGAGTCGTTGATTCTACCAAACTATGTAAATGATAGATTTACTGTTAATACAAAAAATCTGGACTCTAGTAAGCATGTTGATATTATTGTAAGCGTAAATGAAAATGTAAGTTTGACTGCAAATAGATTTTCGGGTGATCCATCTAATGATGAATATACTAGTAATCACAATATGTCTTGGAAAAGATTTACTACTAAAGTAGAAGTTAAAAATAAAGTTTTATATAACAGACAGTCTGATGAAATTAATGTAAATGAAGGTGACTCATTCACCATTAAATTAACTAATCCATTTTTGGCAGCATTAATTAATGATACAGAAAATTCTTATGCTCCTCCTGACAATTCTGTAAATCTAACTTCTTTTATGCCAGCTTTATTCTCCTCTAGAGGAGACGAAACTAGTGCTGTTACACTGACTTTTACAAGAAGACCTAAAAAACATTTATTAAATTTCGTAATTCCACCTCCAAATCTTTATGGTTCCTTGGAAAGTGCAAGTTTTGATCCTAATAAAGGATTATCTCTGGGGGCTAATGGCAAAAGTCCATTTATTAATAACAGATTATATTATGACTATTGGTTTAATGGCGGAGGGACAGAAAAACTAAAAGATAATAAAGCCTTGCTAACCAGTACCACACAAGATAATATGAAAAAATTGTGTCATCAAATTTCTGACTTTAAACTAAATCGTAAACTAAGATTGTATTTAGGGTTTGGTGGTGGTGGATCTGACAGTAAAGCAAGAGGTACATTTTACAAAGTTAATAGATCTAGTGTAGGAAAACATGTTGTTAATAATAAAGAGTATATAGGTAAGCCCCAATTTTTTGAATATATTAGAAGTAGGATTAATTCACAAAATATTCCTATGATTTATCCAGCACCACCTAAAAAATTATTTGCTTGGAATTTTCTATTCAACCATGCTGATATTAATAGAGATTCTGTAGCTGTACAATTAGCTAATAGTTATCCCCAAATTAATGGTCGTGATTTTAATATAGATAGAGACTTTTTAACATTTGGAGGCAGTAGATATTATTTTGCAGTAGAGGAGGTTTTTGACGTAATTAGTTTAGCTAAAACAACAACAGATCCAGAATTTCCAGAGGAAGTTTTTGAGGAACCTCTTGAAAGTATTGAAGATGTTGAAGATGGAGGTATTGATAATCTTCCAGAAAAAGCTGGTACAATTATAAGAATTAAAGAATTGTATTACTTTTATAATGGAGGTCCCAGTGATGAAGTAAATAGTTACATATTATTAGGTAAAACTTTTGAAGAAATTGTAAGCAACTCTAGTAATTTAGAAATCGATTTTAAAAGAGATCTTTCTGAAACAGGATATGTATATAATAGTCTTAGAGATTGTGATCATCCTATTATTGTTTATATTAATAATAAGGGACTAATTATGCCTAATAAGGAAAGATACAAAATTATAAAAAAGGAATTAAGAGTTCAAGGCTATAATGATAATAATCAACCCACGATTCTAAATCCTGTTAAATATAGATTATATACTCGTCTAAGACTAAATCACGACTTAGGGAGAATATCAAATAAGGTGTTTGCTGTTGATATATCTAATAAAGATAACAATGCATCTTTATGTGTATTCCATCCAGATAACACTACTGATTATTCTGATGTTTTACGTGTAGATCGACATTCAAATAATAGTAGAAGAGTTAAATGGTCACATCTGAAAAATTTAACTGACCCTGATGAGATGACAGATTTAATTATAGAAGATTTATCAATTAAGTCTAGATTTCCACCAAGCCCTTACAATAATTGGTTTTATAAACAAATAATAAATAATTTTGAACCCAGATGTGATTTCCAATTATATATACGTAATACTCTTAATGGGAATATAAATTTTGATAAGTATTATTATTACAGTGATATAGATCCTACCTATTGTATATTGCAAAAGTATAATCTTCAAAAAGCTAGTGTATTGCCGCTTAAGGATGCTTTTTTGTACCAAAACTTTATACCTATGATGGATATTAACTTATTTAATCCTTTTGGATCAAACCCTGATTTTGAAGCAATGAGAAATTCAACGACAATTGCAATACAGGAAGGGTTTTTTGATATGGTAACGGAACCTCCTTCATTTACTAATGCGGGTGCATTTTTTGGTGCTAGTCCTCAAGTTCCAGAAGAAATAGCTATAGTAGGTAGAGACGCTAGCAATATTGGAATACCAATCGAGGGATTAATCTATTCTCCTAACTGGAGTAGAGAATTATCTGAGGACGAATTCGAAGATGATATTTTGTCTCCACCAGATATAACAAAGTCTCTCATAACCTTTAGTGTGAATGTTGCTGTTGATGGAGACAAACAGACTATGACATCTAACCTTACTGGTGAAGTAGTCGACGAAGTTGCTCTTGAACAAAATATTATAAATAAACAAGAATTATATGCTGGTGAAGACAATACAAGTGGCGGTGGAACAACTGGTGGAAATAATAATACAACAGGTGGAAGTGGTCCTGGGCCAGAAAGATTTTGGACTGAAATTGAAGAAGACGATACTATAGAAACTGCATACTATCCTAAAAGCACTATATATAGTGAGACATTAAGAATTGATGATCCTACTTTTTGGTTAGATAAAGTTAGCAATCAAACTACTTTGAATACTGCTGGTGTTCGTACAACCTTCAAACCTACTGTACCATCAATGGGGAGTGCTGGAGAAAAAATTAGAGGGTTTGAACACACTATACAAAAAAGAGATTATGCTTTTAGAATAGATAATATTTACGGTGATGGAGATAAAATAACTGAATGTGGGGCTCAAGGATCTTCATCTTGTTTTATGTCTACTAGAGGAAATGTTTCATCATATGCTCATTTAAAAATTGCTACTCCTACTGAAACCTCAAGACTTCCCGGAAGTAATCCTAATTATTTTGTAACTTACGATGCAGGACTTTATAATCCTTTAGGTCAGAAAAATTTGATAACAATTAATAGAGCCGAATTAGATGTCGATAATCCATTAGATTCAGCTTTTGATGATTGTTCTACTGAGTATGTAAGACCATCTTACACAAGAACAGTTTTTGATCCTGAAAAAAATAAAACTATAAAGCAAGCTGCAAAAAGAAGTCAGTTGCGGGCAGTCAAGGATCTTGATGCTTATGCTAATGAAATGCTTTTTAGAATTATGTATGGTGATGAGCCTGATCCAGTTAATAGAAATATATTACTAAGTAAAAAGAAACCTTTATCTATAGATGATTTAGTGAACTTTACAGATCCAAAAATCACTGCTGCTGATATCTATGATGAAATTTTATATAATTATGATACTAAAGCAGGATGTGGTGATTTTGTTAATAATTCTTTTACTATAAATGGAACATCGAATCCTGGTGATAGTTATAGTTTGAGTGTAGGTAATACAAATATTTATATCAGTATAGTTGATTTAGGTGGAAATGATGGTGTGTGGGCTTATGGTAATGTAGGAACAGAGAAAATTGAGGTTAGGTTAAGCGCAAGACCTACAATGAAGACAGGCATGAGAGTTACGGATGTTAATACCACACTATCGAATACTGATACAACAACTTATACGTATAAGAAAACTAGTAAACCAGGCAAAACTAAATTACATGGTTATGCATCAGGTAGGGTATATACTGGTAAATGCACCTTTTGGACTAACGGTCTGTGCCCCAATTTAATGATGCCTATACAATGGGGTAGTTACCCAGCAGATGTAACTTCAGCCTACAGTACTGACGGTGAAATAGTTACAGAACACTGGATTAATCCTACAGAATCAAATCTTTACGATGTAGAAATTGTAAATTGTGCAAAACCTGGACCATCAACCTGTGGAGGCAATCCTTATCCAAGTTACATAAAAAACCAATGTAGTAATTATACTGATCCTACATGTCCAGATGATACTTGCAATGATTATGAAATTGGATATTGTAGACGTAAAGAAGACTGTGCAGATAAAACAGGTTGTTACGTAGATGAAAAACTAGATAATTTTTTATATACGTTTGAGCAATGTAGAACAACTTTTCATGTGTATGGTCACGCTAGGAAAAAATTAGCTACAGGCACTCCTGAATTAGATGATGAAGATATAGAACAATTTAAATCAGACGAATGCGGAGGAGACTGTCCCGAAGCAGGGCCTATTAGCACACGAGTCAAAAGAGATGAAGAGGGCAATTCTATTTTTGATGAGAACGGTTTGCAAGTTCGTGAACCAGATCCAGACAGTGTTCCTGAGTATTACGGTTGTCAAAATTTAGCAGGAGGCCGGGTTACTTTAGTAGACGGAAATTTGGGTGGAGGATGGAGAGGTAGCAAACCTTGGGTTAGAGGATCCTCAAGGTCTTTATGCGGAGGCGGGAGTGGAAATTCAGATTACACATCTGGAGGAAATGGAGGATTTGGGTATTACGGTAGAGGAGGAAATTTGGCACTCATTCCTGGTTATGGTCCTCCGATGCCTGCAGCACTAACAAGTCTACCTCGAGAGAGCCTATATGGTTGTTATTTATGGCCAGGCAACCAAGAAGTTTCAAAGTGGCAGCGAGAGAATTGGATAGACCCTTGCAATGGTACAACCGATAGTCCTATCAGTATGGACCCAGGCTATGATAGATGTGGTACTGTAGCGAGATATATGACAGGTCCTGCTTTTAAATATTATACATTTAAAGAAATCACAGATCCTGCTCCTTATGATGGACGATGTCCTAGAAACCTCTTCACTGTAAAATACACAAATCAAAGTGTAACAGTAACTATTAATGGTGAAGATATTTGTACATCTAGTGCTCAAGCAGGTTGTCCTGAATTAAACATACAGTCAATGCCTGAACATTCTCATATTGCCTCAGAAACAATAGAAAACGATGGAGGTGACGATGCCAATATAGAAATTAACATACCTCCGCAAAAACAAAATTATCAAACTATACGTTACAGACACAAACAGTATCTGTCACAAATGGCTGGTGCTGATGTGAATTACGTTTCTGAGGTAGGAACTC
>Ga0160423_10000880_pt1 | contig 25047 bp, 38 predicted proteins | sample CRUFie14St8metaG_FD_108191 | JGI IMG/M metagenome (GOLD analysis project Ga0160423, IMG submission 108191) | Marine microbial communities from the Costa Rica Dome - CRUD Field 142mm St8 metaG | ecosystem: Environmental > Aquatic > Marine > Oceanic > Photic zone | place: Costa Rica: the Eastern...
TACAGATTTTTCGTTTGTCAATAATATAATATCGCCAGTAACCGTGTATAGCATTAGAACGTTTATATTCGTCCGGCATACACTGTGGCGGGTCTATCCACTCATCGCCTTGTATATTAGCAGGTGGTGTCGCTAAGAAATCTCTACATTTAATTATAGTGAGATGTTCTTTGCCATATCGTTTAGTATACTCTTTGCCTAAAGCAATCATATGGTCATATAACCACATATAAGTTGTTCTTGACCTTCTTGCCCATATAGTTGATGGATGATTTAAATGAGCCTGCTTATAAGGAACGTTGGCTCTTTGTTCTGCATTACCATAACAATGATGAGCAGTACACAGCATTTGAGCAGACTCAAGTATCATCTTAACTTTATGTTTGTCGTATACGTATGACGCCGCTTTTGCAGGGTCATGATGTAAGAAAAATATATTCATAATCTTTTTTTGAGGTTGTCGATTCTTTTTTTCATGAATGCAGCGTGTTCATATTCTTCTGCTTCTTCATATTTTTTTAGTACTAATTGTAGTTGTTCTATTTCTTCTTTTATTATTTGGCGTTCAGTAAATGCCATATCATTTAACCCAGCATATATATCTTCTTTAGCATCCTTTTGTCGTAAGACGTCAGCTCCGTAAGTTGCTGTTTCAGGATTAATAAATTCATCATATAAATCTTCTTTAATTCTATTATATAATGCTTGGTATTCTTCCTCGCTCATACTTATATTATCCATATTGGTTCGTGTTTAGCTTGCAAAATTAGGGTCTTCACATTTCATTAATCTTTTTTCACCATTAGCAAAGTCTGTATAATCCATATCTTCTTTATATTTTTTAATTATTTCTTCAGGTGTTAATACAAACTTGCATGTATCGGTATATCGATCGTGGCAGGCAATCATAGTTCTATCTCTATCACCAGTCCATATTATATATGTATATTGATGGTCTATATGATTTACGTCTGCATATAGGTAGCAACTGTCATAGTACATATCGTGTACCAGCTTTGATGCCATTGCTGAACCATCTTGTCTATTGTTTGCAAGCACCCAGTTTGCTAATTGTACACCTTGCCATTCAGGGTAACCATCATGGTGTAAGTACATATGTACATAACTATATCTAGTAAGATTATCAGGCGACATAGCAAGTCCTTTGCTTGTACCTCTTGCGTGTTGTCTATCAACAACCATTGTTAAATTTCTTGTAGCCATATTATTCGTCGTCGTATTCGTAGCCGTCGCTTTCTAATTCATCAATTTTGTCTCTATGTAAATCGTCATAAACATCAGACCACCACTGTTCTAACTCGTGATTAAAATCGTATTCCATATCATCCCATATATGAGATTCAATCCATACATTTTGACCCTGTGTTAGTGCTTCAATAGCTTGTTCAGACCACGCTTGGTAATCTTCATACTGATAACCATCTTGACACACATAAGGTTTTTCATCATAAGTACACCAGAATATGTCATAGCCATCACACGTGGATTCACTATATATTTTTAGTTCATGTTTGTTTTCAGACCACGAGCTGTTGTTATCTAAGTGACCACCGTATTCTGTACTTAGGTACTCAATTAACCATCCCGCATCTGGTTCTTGCATTATGCCGTCTTCTTCTAGTTTTAGAACGACATCATCGTAGTTTATTTTTTCACTCATAATTTATAATTTAATTTAATTCCGTCTTGTTCGATTAAGCTTAATAAATATTTGTAAAGCTCACGCTCTTGTCTTACACCAGATAATACTTGTTCGTGTAACTCTCTGGGAATGAAGGGGTTATAGCTTTCATTTTTTAAGTCTAGCTCTTGTTCAGTAATTTTTCTGTCAAGACCTTTAATCGTTGCCCACATTTTTGTGTGTGCTTTTTCTTTTATTATATCACTTGTTTTCATACAATAATATTATCCGTTATTATTCGTTTTTAGTCTGCATTAAAATCAGCTGACTCTGTTACCATGTATTCAATATTACCTAATGAATAACCGTAATCTACAAGATACTCTTCACATGACTCACTGTCAGGATTCCAAGCTTCTTTGCTTATGTCGTGTCTGTTAACGGTACCATCACCGAAGTCTAGTACCCATATATATAATAATTTACTCATAGTTGCGGGAGATAGATTCGAACTATCGACCTCTGGGTTATGAGCCCAGCGAGCTGACCAAACTGCTCCATCCCGCTATTTTCTTCGCCAAGCTTTATGTACCGAAGCGGAGACTTCTTGCGAAACTATTTGTAGTTCTTGAACTTGTTTGTTCGCAATAATCGGTACATAACTATACTGTTGCGTTGTTGAACAGTTAACACAGGTATTGTAACCCAGCTTGACTCTACCGATCGGTATTATATTTTTACATTTACAAATTTTCATACAGATATATTATCCGTTGTACTTCGTATTTAATTTGCGAATAACATTGCACTTGATTTGGTGTATAGCATCGTTGAAATCGTCGCCATCCAGTGGCCAATCACTTATAGTCCATTCAATATTATGTTCTAAATGTTCTTCAAGTATATCTACCACAACATCTGCAATGTTATCTAATTCTTTCATTTTACCCATTTAAGTAAGGTTTTTTAATTGTTAATCCTAATTCGTTTGCAACATAGTTAATATGCTTTTGTGTTGTTACACTCCACCACCCGTGTTGTATTAAGTTCGGGTATTCAATTGTTGCGACGTTTGTAGAGTAAGAGTATATCTCATCACCGACTCTTGTTAAATTTTGTTTGTATCTATTAAATTTTTCCATAGTATTAGGTTTAGTAGCAAATGTCACACGGTATATGTACGTTGTTTACTTGCCCAGTTACCAACAGGAAGAACATATATAATATTCCTGTTATTGCCATTGTTCCGAGTGATATAACCCATGCATGAATCATCACGTTCGTTATTTTTGCTATTGTTAAGTGTTTAAATATTTGTTTCATTTTCTATTCTTTTTAGTAATCCTCTGATTGCGTTAATAAAATCGTCTGCGTTATCTTCTTTTTTTCTGAGGTAATTGCTATAGTTCAATTGACCGTTAGCTCTCATCTCAGTAAATGCACCCTCACCTTGGTCGTATTGTGTTAAGGCTTGTGCTAATTCTAGTATTATATTTATTTTAGTCATAATAGTGCTTTATGTGCGTTATACTTTGCATATTCGGCAACACTCATTCGGAATTGCCATTCTCGTCTTCGGTAGTTTACGTCAGTACACCATTTTTTCCATGCTGTAGTTCGCGTTGACTCACCGTACTTTGCTTCGAACTCGTTTACTTGTTTGAGTTTGTCTGCAATTTGTTTTGCTGGATAGTCTTTGAATTCTTTCATTTGATTATGTTTTCGCCGTAGACTAGACCGTCAATTGTTAGTTTTCTTGAATCAATACCAGCCCAGAGCATTAGGTCTTTTACATTTTCAACTGTTAGTTGTGACCACATTGTTTTAGACATTAGAGTGTATTTGATTAGTTGTACACTTTGGTATCGTTTTACATTTTCGTTGAGTGTTTTTTTGAACTCAGGTTTTAATTGTTGATATAAGTTTTTCATAGTATTAATTTATTATATTATCTGATTTGGTTCGTATTTAGTTTGTAATCGTTCCACCTTCCAGTGTAGCTATACTTTTTAAACTTTCCGAATGTACTCTTTTGTGGTACTTTGTATCTTCTGTTACCCATTCCTTTACATTCTCCATACACTTTCAATATTTCAATATGTCTGTGTTTTCTTTGTTTCTTCTTATCTTCTACATATTTCAGTAGTTCTCTCATATTATTTACCTTCATAATAGTTAATCATTTGGTTACACTTTTCGAGTGAATCAATACTCACCCATTCTTCGATTTCGTTTACATAGACACATCCGTCTATTACTTTTAATTGATTAGTCATAATTCGTCTTCGTTTAGGAAGTCACAACATTCTTTGCAATCTCCACATCTTCCGTGGTCAATATTACCTAACCAAGGGGAAGCTCCGCAACATTCTGATATATAGTAACTCATAGTTATTAAATTGTTATTGTAGTGTTATAGTGTTCATGGATTTGCTCCACCGCATTGATAAAATCGTCTTTGTCGATTGTACCATCATTTAGTTTACTTATTTGGAAACCTATTTCAGTCATTAAATTTTCAAATTCTTTCATTTTATTATTTTTTAATTACACTTATATTATCCAAAATGTTTCGTATTTAGTTTGTTCAAAAGTATATACTTTGTTTAATAGTAAAAATAGTTTTGTAGGTATAGTTCAAAGTCTCTCTATTCAAAAAGGAAAAATAGTGACATTAGGTAGTAAATATAGTAATAATAGTAAGCTTTTGTCACACTATTTACCGACTGTCAGTTTGTCATGTTAGTAAGTTTATATGACAATACGTCATAAGGTGAAGATTCCGGCGCAGTTTTTGCTATACGCAATGCTATACATTGCTATACAGCCTCCGGCTGCACCAAGCAGTGGCCTTGCGAGGGTCCGATGGAATGCGTCTTACAGGCCGGCTGATGGTTTACTTAGCTAAGTCTACTCGCTCGATTACTTTATCTCTTACGTTACTTGGCATTGCTGTTGACTGAGACCAGTAGCCTCTCTTTAACCAGCATGGCATGATGCTTAGCTTTGGTAACATTACTTTAAGTACTTCATCATGGTTGTAAGTAACTCTTTGTTTCTTGTTATTTACAAAGGTGATGATTTGATTTCTACCGTACCATGACTTTCTTACTACAAAGTTTTTTCTGGTAATTGGAGGAAAGATTTCGCTTAATTCTTTCTTAGATAGTTTTGCTATTGCTTCGTTTAATTTAGTATTCATAATATTGATTTTTATAATTTACACTTATATTATCTAAAAAACCCCGTATTTAGTTTGCTATACAGCTTCGCAGTAGCTCAGCTACAGTCGTCTGACCAGGTAAACCGGAGAACCTCGACCCGGAAACGGATAACCATAGGGGGACTGGGTTTAGAAATTAGCTTTTGTATAAGGCGGTGCAGCGTAAATACGGTAGTGTAATACTTTACTTCTATATGTGACATTAGCAAATAATATATACACTTAATAAGTAGCTCCTGTCGCGTGATTATAATGTATGGCACAAAAACTATCACCTACAGCCCGCAGAGCAAAGAGAGCGAGAGATAAAAGATATGCGATGTCTGAATGGGGTAAGTATAAAAAGCGTACTGCACAACAAAAAGCATGTCCTCAAGGCTACGATTATGACCACAGACTCAAAAAATGTGTAAAATCTTCCAAAAACAGAGCAGGTGGCAAAGGAGGAACTAAAAACGAAACAACCCAAAAGCGTTACGGGTACTAAAATAACAAAAGAATATGGCTAAAATCTCAACATATGGCCCAGATATAACACTAAACAATAAAGATAAGGTATTAGGGTCATCATATGTAAGAACCGTCAGCGGTGTTGACGAGTTTGAAACAAAAAACTTCACATTAGAGGAGTTAAATAGCTTTTTTACATCAGAAGGCAGTGCTTTATCAATAGGTTTAAAGGATAATGGAGGTATTGTAAGAGAAACTATTGACAATGTTACTAAATTAGCAATAGATTTAGGTGCATCGAGCATAACTGGACAGCTTGCTAACGCAGATTTAGCTAATTCTAGCATAACAATTAACGGAACTGCCATTTCTTTAGGTGGAACGGTAACGACACCTAACACACAACTAACCGATTCTCAAGTAAGAAGCAAAATATCCGTAACAGGTGGCGGTAGTTACGATAGTTCGACAGGTGTTATCACAATACCAGCTGGTTTTACGCTAGCACAAGGCAATGTAACTAATGCAAGTGTAAGTGGGCAAACATTAACACTCACTAGACAGAGCACGTCGGACATAACTTTCACTCCAACTGCCAACGACTTCACAGATACGCTAAAAACTAAGCTAGATAACATAGAAAGTAACGCAACTGCAGACCAAACAGCAGCAGAAATAAGAACATTAGTTGAAGCAGCTACCGATTCTAACGTATTTACTGATAACGATCATACAAAACTAGATAATATTGAAGCAAACGCTACTGCTGATCAAACGGCGTCAGAAATAAAGACATTATATGAGTCAAATTCTGATACAAACGCGTTTACGGACGCAGATCACACTAAATTAGACAATATTGAGGCTAATGCAACAGCAGATCAGACAAATGCTGAGATACGTACAGCTGTAGAAGCAGCAACTGACTCAAATGTATTTACAGATGCGGATCATACTAAGTTAGATGGTATAGAAACTAGTGCTGATGTAACTGATACCACAAATGTTGTAGCGGCATTAACAGCTGGAACAAATGTAACTATTGCTGCAGACGGAACAATTAGTTCAACAGACACCGATACGCAGCTATCTACAGAACAAGTGCAAGATATTGTAGGTAATATGTTAACAGGTAATACCGAAACTAGAATAGGTGTTACATATGAGGATAGCGATGGCACTATAGATTTTGTAGTTGATGATATGAATTACACTTTACCGTTAGCTGCAAGTGGAACAAGAGGTGGAATAAAGATAGGATATACTGAATCCGGAAAAAATTATCCAGTCGAGCTGGATAGTGAAAAAGCATATGTTAATGTACCATGGACCGATACTAATACTCAATTATCAACAGAAGAGGTTCAAGATATTATAGGTGGTATGGTTTCAAGTAACACCGAAACAAATATATCGGTTACTTATGATGATACTAATGGTAAACTTGATTTTGTATCAACAGACACGAATACTCAGTTATCAAAAGAAACTGTACAAGATTATGTAGGAGAAATGTTATCGGGTAACACTGAAACTAGAATTGCAGTTACATACGATGATACAAATAATAAAATAAACTTTGTAGCGGATGATCAATCGTATACTTTACCGACTGCATCGTCAAGCACGCTAGGTGGTGTAAAAGTCGGCGGAAATTTGACAATCGATGGAAATGGCGTTTTAAATGTTGGAACCATTGCATTAACAACTGTACAAACAGCAGCTAATGAAACAGCACATTTAAATTTAACAGCGCAAGAAGGTGATATAGTTGTAAGATCAGATCAAAACAAATCATACGTGCATAATGGCGGAACAGCTGGTACTATGGCTGATTACACATTATTATTAACACCAACCGATGCTGTACTAAGTGTTACAACTACAGATGGTACATATATTGACTTAACACCTAACAGTGCTGCTACAGGCGCAATAACAGTTACAGCTGATTTAAGTGCTGTTAATGGAACTTCAGATACAACAACAAGATTCTTAAGTAAAGATAACACATGGGACGTACCTTCTTACACTACAGACTTAGATCATGATTCTTTAACAAATTATGTTGCTAACGAACATATAGATTGGACTACTGACCAAGGCAGTACTAATATTCATACTGGTAATTACAACAATACACAATTATCAGACTCAGAAGTTATCTCGGCTATAGTTGCCAGCACAAGTATAAGTAATTCCGATAAAAGTACTATTAGATCGAACATAGGTGCTGGAAGTTCTAGCTTTAGCGGTGATTATGATGATCTTAGCAATAAACCTACATTACTACAATTAGGAACAACTTCTACAACGGCATTAGCAGGTAATACTAGTTTATTACAATTAGGTACTACCAGCACAACAGCATTAGCGGGTGATACAACTACTATTTCAAGCACACAAGCGGCTAATATAACAACTAATAACGCAAAAACATCTTTCCCTGGTTTTGGTACAACCTCAGGAAAAGCATTAGAAGGTAATACTAGTTTATTTAGTGGTGATTACGATGATCTATCAAACAAACCTACATTATTAGAAATAGGTACCACGGCTACCACAGCACTGGCTGGTAACACATCAATACCATCGGGCAATGCAATTATAGACTGGACAACCGATCAAGGTAATACTAACATTCACACTGGCAACTATAATAACACTCAGTTATCAAATGCAGAGGTTGTAGCGGCTATAGTAGCTAGTACAGGCATAAGCGGTACTGACAAAGGAACATTTAGAACAAATATTGGTGCAGGAACCAGTTCATTTGATGGAGACTACGATAGTTTAAGTAATAAGCCAACAATACCTAGTGGCAATCAAATCATTGATTGGAGTGTTAGTCAAAGCGGTAACACACCAGCGGTTATACATGCTGATAATTATACTGATACAAATACACAATTAACCACAGCGCAAGTAAGAGCTAAATTTACAGCAGGAACTAATGTTTCTATTAGCAATGGTGAAATATCCGCTACTGATACTAATACAACTTATGATGTTATGGGTAGTGCTAACAGTTATGCTGCGGGATTAGTATTAGCTGGTAATGCAACTCATGGTGGAGCGTTTTTAAGAAAAGATGGTACTTGGCAGGTTCCACCTGACACTGATACTAATACTAACACAACTTATACTACTTCAGTTCCCTCAAGTACTACAAAAATAAGATTAACTGGTTCAGACAGCACGAATGATGATATAGAAATTGCTGGAGGAACAAATGTTACTGTAACTAGAAATAACGCATCAAAGATGACTATATCAGCTACAGATACTAATACAACGTATACAGCTGGGCATGGATTACAATTATCTGGTACAGAGTTTCAATGGAATTATGGTATTGAAACTACTACTGTAACAGGAAGTGTTAATAACGTTTCAACAACATCAGGTAGATATTATGCTGTTCAAGCTGATGATCAAGACAGACCAGAATTAGTAGTTAATGTACCATGGACTGATACAAACACAACTTACTCTGTAGGTGATGGAGGCTTAACTCAAAAGAATTTTACTACTACATTAAAAACTAAATTAGATAATATAGAATCTAATGCAACCGCTGATCAAACAATAACTGCTGGAAACGGATTAAGTGGAGGCGGAACCGGTAATGTAACGCTTACTAATTCACTTTATTCTGATAATAAGTTCTTTACAGTAACAGGTAATGCATCTGGTGGTTCATTATCACTTGCTCAAGGTTTAGCAGCTAGCTGGAATGATAGTGGTGGTAGTGGAGAAGTTGATATTTTCTTTAGAGATGGCGGTACTGATCATGGCACAAATACATTATATTTCCATTCATATAATGGTACTGATACAAAACAAATAATGAAATTAGGTGGTGCTAGTACTGTAGCAGGCACTTATGTCACTATAGGTGGAACATTAGATGTAGACGGTCAAACTACACTTGGAACTTCAGGAACAGCAAATTTATATTTAGGTAATGTTATATCTCCTTCTTCTAGTGATAAAGGTGCGAGATTTCATTCTAGTAATAATGATTTCTATTTTGATTTTCAAGGCGACGCTACGCAGCACTGGTACTTAAGAGACTATGATGGGAGTGGTGGAACTCATACTAGATTTTCATTTGATTTTATAAATGCAAAATTTATAGCAGGTGGGGATGTTGTTGCTTTTGGTTCGCCTTCTGATAAAACATTAAAAGAAAATATAAAACCAATTGACAATGCTTTAGATAAAGTAGAAAAATTACAAGGTGTTACATTTGATTGGAAAGAACAAGATATTACAAATTTAAAAGAAGATATAGGTTTTATAGCGCAAGATGTTCAAAAAGTTTTACCAGAATTAGTAAGAGAAAATAATGATGGTAAACTATCATTAAGACATCAGGGTATTATACCTGTATTATTAGAAGCAATAAAAGAATTATCAGATAAAATAAAAATATTAGAAAATGGCAGTACCAAGTAGTGGAACTTTATCTTTAGAAAAATTAGCAAAAGAAAAGGTATTAGAAGATTATAATTCTAGCACTTCTATAACTGGAGGAATACATTTATCTGATTTAGTAAAAGGAGGAAATGAAGCGGGTTCACCAACTGACTATGATGAAACAAATAATAATAGTTCTAGTAAACCTAATGAAACAGGTCCTCATGAAATGTCGGAATGGTATGGGTACGATCATGATGCTGCAGGTGGTTTCCAAAACCCCGGCTCGTTTACGTTTAAATATTCAACAACTGCTTCAGCAGCCTGTTCCGCTTCTACTGTAACTGTATATGTATTCTATCAACAAGATTGGTATAAAGATTCTCCAATAACATCTTCATCGCCGGTTGATATATATTCTAATAGTTCGTTCGCATCTTATGCCGCTGCTGGTTGGTATTCAAATGGAAGTTATCGAAGATATTGGGATGGAAGTGGCAGTTGGGGTAGCAAAGTAAGCTGTTCTGTTTCTAGTGCTACATATTATACTGGAAATTCAGCAACAAATGCCTGTGGATCTAGTACAACAACAACTGTTTATTGGGAAGGTTCTGGAGAAGCATTATATTCTGGAAGAAAAATATATACTAATTCTGGATTAACTAGCATAGCTTCACCCGGATGGTATTCTGATGGTTTATATTCAAGATTATTTACATCTAACAATAATTTAAATAGTGGTACTTGGGAAAATGATCCAACAGAATGTCAAGCATTTTAAAAGATTTACAGACCACGTAATTATATACATATAATAAAACCAAAACCAATGACATTTTATTACAAAACCTATTCCTGGGCGAACAATAGTAACCAAGGAATATCCGAAGAAACCAAAAAAACATGGGAATTTTTCGCAGACAAAAAGAACTGGAGAATTGTACAATTACCAAACGGATTTTATCAAACTGAATGTAAGAATTTAGATTCAGAAGGTAATCCAACCGATACTTGGACAGACGTAACCAGAAGAGAAACCATAGAATCAGCAGAAGCTGCAATCGATGGAAGTATCGCACATTACAACAAAAGATTAGAATTTTCTAAAGGACCTAAAGTTGTAAAAACCTTTGAATAACCACTTTTAAAAAATTTAATTAAATGGAATATAATAACCCAAGTGAGATAGTAAAAGATTTGTCTTTCGGGACAAATGCAAAAAACAAAATTATGCACGGAGTTGATAAGCTAGCTAACGCAGTGAAGTCAACTCTAGGTGCTTCAGGGAAATGCGTTATATATGAAGACGCAATGGGAAGACCGGTAATTACAAAAGACGGTGTAACGGTAGCAGAATCCGTAGTCTTATATGACCCGGTCGAAAATATAGGTGCAACTTTAATTAAAGAAGCAGCTAGAAATACAGTGAAAGAAGCAGGTGATGGTACTACAACAGCTACTGTACTTGCTCAATCATTATTACATTTAGCAAATGAAAGAAAAAATAGCAGTAATATTAGAGAAATTAAAAACGGCATTGAAGAAGGGTTGGTTAAAGTTAAAGAATATCTTAATAAAATTGCCATACCAGTTGAAGGAGATATGCTGGAAAGTGTTGCTAAAATTAGTTGCAATAATGATAAAGCTCTTGGAAAGGTTATATCGCAAGCTTATTCAAAAGTAGGTAAGGATGGTGTCGTCCTTATGGAAGAGTCCGAGACCCATGACACATACGTAGATTTCGTAGAGGGCACACGGATAGATTGCGGGCTCAAGTCGCCACATTTCATAACAGACAAGGATAAAGGAAAGGCAGTGCTAGATAATCCGTACGTACTGATAGTCACTTCGCCTATACCTAATATTCGTAAAATACAAAACGTATTGGAGTTTGTTATAAAATCGAAAAGAAGTTTGTTAATCGTTGCGGGCGTAGAACAACAACCTATGGCAGCGTTGCTTGCTAACAAAGTCAAAGGTAATATAAAAGTAAATGTTGTAGATCTGCCTGGATTCGGTCCAACAAAAAATAACACAATTGAAGATCTTGCGATCCTTACCGGAGCAAAAATTATAAATGAAGAATTAGGTGATGATTTAGATTTAATTCAACCTGATATTTTAGGTGAAGCTAAACAATCAATAACCGATAGTAAACATACTATTCTTCAAACAATTGATCAAGGCATAAAACTAGATGAAAGGATTAAAGTTGTTGAAAAGAAAGTAAAAGAAGAAAAAGATCCTTTCTTTAAGAAAAAAACACAAGAAAGATTAGCAATGTTAAATGGAGAAGTAGCAATGATTAAAGTTGGTGCAGATTCAAAAATAGAGCTAAAAGAAAAGAAGGATAGAGTTGAAGATGCAATATACGCTACTAAAGCCGCATTGCAAGAAGGTATAATACCTGGAGGGGGAGTTGGATTGCTAGATGCATCATATGCGATAATACCTGAAACTGATGGTGAAGCTATATTGTTGGAAGCAATAAAAGCGCCTTACGCGGCAATACTAGACAATGCTGCATTGGCACATAAAGAGTCTGGAAAAGTTGGTATAGGTTATTGTGTTGTAAATAATAAAGAAGTTGATATGATTAAAACGGGTATTATTGATCCAGTACTCGTTACAAAAACAGCATTAAAAAATGCAGTTAGTGTAGTCAACACTATATTTTCAGCAGATTGTGTAATAAGTAATGTTAGATTAGATGCAAGCAATTAATTATTACGTAATCGTTGATAAGATAAAAGAAGCGCCGAAGACAGTAGGAGGCTTAGAACTTACGGAGGATCAAAATAAAGACGTAAGATATTTAAAAGCAAAAGTAATATCAGCCGGGCCTATGGCAGATGTACTTAAAAAAGATGATATAGTTAGATACGATAAGCATGCTGGTCATGGAATTGAATGGAAAGATAAACTATATTATGTTTTGAAACTTGGAGATATAGTATTAGTTGAATGAGAATAGAAGCTAATGACATACGCGAATTAAATTTATTAAAATATTATAGGCTCATCAGACGATGGGCCTGTAAAACTTATGGGCTAAAAAATGCTGATTTAGAACTTTTAGTATATTTAGATTGCAAAAGTCGTTTTACACGTAATGAATTTATAGAGGGTGCTTATACATATAGTTGGGATAAAAACCGATGGGAAAGACTTCGTAAAGAAGGCTGGATAGATGTATGGCGTCACAGAAATAGAAAAGATATAAAATATAGTATATACAAAACCTCATTTAAATGTAGTCAACTTATATCCCGTATATACAGAATAATGCTTGCGCAAGAAGACTTACCTACTAGCGAGCGTAGTGTATTTTATAATAACAAATCATATACTGATAAAGTTTATAATAAAGCTATTGATGATATGATAAAAGATAAAGATCGATAATGGGCTACAAAATGCGAAGCAGTATTCCGGAAATGTTAGGATTGAATGAAGAACATTCAACACCAGACACTCCAGTTGTTGAAGAAAGTATGCCCAAAGATGTTTGGGGTTATGCTAGTGTAGATAGAGTTGTACACATTAATGATAAACTAAACAAAAAAAATAAAGCAAAAGCGGTAGAGCACGAAAAAGAGCATATAATGCAAATGAGAAAAGGATTGGTTTCTTATGACCATGAAAATGTTTATTACAGAACACATCCTTTAAAACAATTTACAACTTATCCTAGAGATAAGATGAAAGAAGGAGCTCATAATTTACCGTGGGAAAAAGACGTTTATAATAAAACAAAAACTTATGCCAAGTAAAAACGCACCATCAAAGAAAAAATCTTTAGGTTATTACAACGAAGTAAGAGATAAAAGAAAAGAAGGAGCAGCTGCTGGTGGTGGTATGACTCAAAAGGGTGTTAATAAATATAGAAAAGACAACCCTGGAAGTAAGCTTAAAACAGCCGTTACTAAATGTGATGTTAAAGTTGGAACTAAAGCTTACAAAAGACAAAAAGCATTTTGTAGTAGGTCAAGAAGTTGGACTGGCGAAAGAGGTAAAGCAGCAAGAAGAAGATGGTGCTGCAGTAGACACAGATAATTATGTATAGAGAAAAACCAAAGGGTCTAGGAGACTCAATAGAAAATTTTACAACAAAAACAGGAATTAAGGGATTTGTAGACAAAGTTTCAAACGGACTTAATATACCTTGCGGGTGTGAAGGTAGACGTAAAGCTATGAATGCAATATTCCCATATAAATATAAAGAATAAACAATAAATATAAAAATCATGCCAGATCCAAATAAAAAAGCATTAACACAAGCTAAAAAAGAATACGAAAGTAAAGGAACTACTAAAGGAAAAGAACCCAATAAAGGGAAAAAACCTACTGGAGCAAAAAGAAGACCTGCTGATGTACCAGGTAGAAAACCTCAAAAGCCTACTTTTGGTAAAAAGGGGCCAAAAAAAGAGGGAACTCCATCTGCTAAAAAAGACAAGCCAAATAAAGAAATTAAAAATAAACCAATACCTAACTTTGTTGATGGTGCGGTAAAAATGAAAGCATCACCAGAAAAGAAAGCTGCTGCTAAAGCTAAAGCCATTAAAGGTGGTATGCCACAAAACGTAGCTGATAAAGTATTCAAAAATTACAAAAAAGGATATGCAATGCAAATGGGTAGCAAATCTATGAAAAATTCAGATAGTGCATTTTCTATGTACTCTGAAAAAGTAATGCAGATGTCACCGATCTTTATGACTGATCCTAAAGATCCACCAACAAAAACTCCTCCAAGAAATAAATTATATTCTTATGAGCAAACAAATACAAATGTTAAACGTTCAGGAGGCGGTGGTGAATCTTCAAATGTACAGAAAAAAAGCACAAGTAATTTATCTAATTATCAAAAAGGATTAAAAGATTTAGGGCCTGACTTTAAACCTACGCCAGAACAAACTGCAGCAGCAAATGCAAAAGTTGCAGAACTTAAAAAGAAAGATGCTGAGGCTTCAGAGTTTAATAAAAACATATCTAAGTCTAATAAATCAAGCGTAGAAAAATCAGTAAATAAAAGTAAAACTGTTCTTGGTAAAGAAACTCAAGCTGAAATATTAGCAAAAGGACAAGAATATAAAGACAATAGAAAGAAAAGACTTACAGCTGAAAGAGGTGCTAAAAAGGATTTAGCTCAAAAAGATAGTATTGCAACAGCAACAAAATACATAGATAAAATGTCAAAGCTTGGCAAAATTAATCAAGGTACTCTTAATCGTGCTCATAAACTAGGAAATTTAGCTGGTAGAAAAACTATTCTTTCAGCTAAAGGAAAAGAAGGTGAAACATTATTTAGCCCACAAGAAGCAAATGAATTCTTTAATATTAGAAGTGGTAATCCAATAATGAAACCACAAAATCCTAATAAAAAAGTAAGTAAAAGAAACCCTCGTGTTAAAGTGGGAGTTCAAGGACCTGGTTCATTAGGGTCAGTACCTAAGCTTTCTGATTTACAGATGAACATAGGAGATAAAGCTCTTAAATACTACAATAGAAAAAAATAATGTCAAAACCTAAAAAGAAATTTGCGGAAACTACCGTGGGTAAACTTTTGTTTGGTGCTGCATCAATTGCAAATCCAGCATTAGGTAATGTTTTAAAAGGCGTTACATCACCCGCGGAAGCTATCGCCGCAATTGGCAAATCAGACGCTAGCAGCGATGATAAAATAAAATTACAACAGTTAATATACGAACAGCAGAATAAAGAAATGGAATCTATTACATCAAGATGGCAGGCGGATGCCGCATCTGATTCATGGCTTTCAAAAAATGTACGCCCCCTAGTTTTAGTTTGGTGTATTGTTGTGTTCTCTTTTGCTGGCATACTTGATAGCGTAGAATCTATACCGTTTAATATTGGAGTTACATGGAACGACACTTTTGAAAAGGTCATGATGGCTGTCGTTTTGGCATACTTCGGTGGACGAAGTGGAGAAAAGGTTACAAGTATATTTAAAAAATAAATACAAATGGCTAGATTAACCACTTACGCTAATGATAGTAACATAACAGATAATGATAAATTATTAGGAACTGATACGTCAGGCGAAACAAGAAATTTTAAAATGGTTGATGTAGCTGCTTATGTAAAGTCTAAGGATCACTTTACTCATAATCAAAATAGTGCATCTACAACTTGGACAATAGCTCATAACTTAAATAAATTCCCTAGTGTTAGTATAAAATTTTCAAGCAGTGACAATGTTTATACAAACGTCGGAGCACTTGGTGGAGTAACATATACAGACGAAAACAACTTAACAATAACTCTCGCGGCTGCCGAAAGCGGTTACGCATACTTAAACTAAAAGAAAAATGGCAATACCTATTTTAAATCACTTAGATCTAAGAAGTTCAGGAGAGCTGCGAAACGCATTACTCCACAAAACAACAGAGGCTTCTGCATCTAATGTTGAAGGAAAAATTATTTACGATACCGGTACAAACGGTATTAAGTTTTACAATGGATCTAGCTGGCAAGCAGTAGGAACATCATCAGCGACTGGAGACATCGAAGGCGTAACTGCCGGTGTTGGTTTATCTGGTGGTGGAACTACAGGAACAGTTTCATTAGCAATTGATTTATCAGAATTTTCTGCAGTAACACCTGCAAGTGGAGATTCTTTTTTAACTTTAGATTCTGACGGATCAACAGAACAATTAACTACTGTATCTGCATTACAAACATACATGCAGAATAATTTAACATTTACAACAAATACAAATACTCAATTATCACAAGAACAAGTTGAAGATTTTGTAGGTGGAATGTTAGATGGTACTGAAACATTTATTAGTGTTAGTTATGATGACACTGATGGGAATATAGACTTTGTAGTTCCAGTTAAGGACGAAGACAATATGGCTTCTGATTCTGATACTCATTTAGCAACACAACAAAGTATTAAAGCTTATGTAGATGCTAGCGTGATACCTGCATTAACAACTGAGCAAGTACAAGATATAGTGGGTGGAATGTTTAGTAGTAATACTGAAACAAGAATTACAGCTACTTATCAAGATGCTGACGGAACAATTGATTTAGTTGTTAATGATATGACAGCTAATGATAATGATGACGTATCTAATGCAAACTTATTAACTAGATTAGCTGCACTAGAATCTTCTGGCGGTTCTGCAGATCAAAATATAGTAATTGGTACTGATAGTGGTGACACAATAGTAATAACTGGTAACTTACAAGTTTCAGGTACGACTACAACAGTAAATTCAACTACAGTAAATCTTAATGATCACAATATAGTATTAGATAGCGGTAACAGTACATCTGCTGTTGTTAACGGCGCTGGTATTACACTTGAAGGTGGTACTGGAGATGATGCAACGATTACATATAGTACAACCGGACCTAAGTTTGAGTTAAAACTTGGATCTAATTATGAGGATTTACAAGTTGATCAGTTGATTGCTGCTTCATTAGATATATCTGGAAACGTTGATGTTGATGGAACTTTAGAAGCTGATGCAATTACAATTAACGGAACTGCAACAGGCGCACTAGCATTATTAGATACTGTAGGTACATCACAAATTGATGGCGACGCTATAACTGGTGCTAAAATTGCTGATGATGCTGTTGATTCAGAACATCTTGTAGATGGATCTGTTGATAATGTTCATTTAGCTGGTTCAATTGCAAACGCAAAACTTGCTAATAGCGCAATCACAATTGATGGCACATCTGTTTCATTAGGTGGTTCTATAACTACAAACAACACTCAATTATCTATAGCTTCAGCTGCTGAAGTACAAACAGGAACTAATAACACTAAAGCTGTTAGTCCTGATTCATTAGCGGCTAAGTCTGTACATGCTACAATTGATGTATCTGATTCAAACTTTACATCTAACTTGTATGCTGAAATTACGCATTCATTAGGTACTGAAGATGTAATTGTTCAATTATTTGATTCTAGTTCAAAAGAGCAAGTATATGCTGATATAGCTAGAACAGATAAAGCTGATTCTGCATCAACAAGTAAAATTAAAGTAAGCTTTGCGGCTGCTCCTTCAAATGATATAGAAGTTTTAATTACTTCAATTAAAGGATCAACTGCTGGATCTGTAGCTTACGCATAATAATAATTAAAATACGGCGGTGCGAAAGCACCGTCAGTATTTATTTAAATATATTTATATGGCATTATTTTCTTTAGACATAACACAACCGTTAGTTGCAATTACGCATTCAGGTAATACGCATACTATAGATTTTGATGCACACGGTAATAATTATAGTATCGCTGCACAAAATGCTACTAATACAATTTCATTTAGTAATTTAGATGCAAGTAAAATTGGTAAAGCAGGTACTATTGTTATAACTAATCCAGGAACTGTTGGTTCATTGGGCTGGGCAGAATTACCCGCTACAGCTTATACGCCTGGTGGTTCAGCAATATCTTTCAATACAACCGCAAGTAAACTTGCTGTATTAACATATTTTGTTGCAGCGGCAGATAAAGTATTAGTAAACTATGTAGGAGACTTTGGTGGTTATCCTCAACCATAAAACATAATTGCATGAAGTGGATATGGTCAAGAATAGATTTTTGGAACACTGCTACTACAAGATCTACAAGCAAGAATACAAGTAAGTCGACTAATACAACTAGATCGACTACAACTACATTTGCTACATCTAGATCTACCACAACTACTTTTAGTACGTCTAAATCAACTACAACTACATTTAATACAACTCAAAGTACAACAACTACTTTTAATACAAGTACATCAACAGTAACTACCTTTAATACAAGTACTGCCACAACACAAAGTACTACAACTACTTTTAGTACATCAAAAAGCACTACTACAACATTTAACACTTCTACGGCTACTGTAACTACATTTAATACTAGTACTGCAACGTCAAGATCTACAACGACTACATTCTCAACGTCAAAATCTACAACAACTACGTTTAATACAAGTACAAATACTATTACTGTATATAATACTACAACAGCAACTAGTAAATCTACAACGACAACGTTTTCAACGTCTAAGTCTACTACTACCACATTTAACACAAGCACAAATACAATTACAGCATATACGACTACGTTTGCAACAACTAGATCTACTGCTGAAAGTAGAAGTACGACAACTTTATATACAACTAGTACAACTTTTAATACAAGCACAACTACAACAACTCAGTATACAACAACATTTGCAACTTCAAGAAGTACAACCACAACGTTTGCAACTTCAAGATCAACGCAAGAAACTAGAAGCACTTCAAGATCTACAACAACAGTTTATACGACAACGTTTGCTACGTCTAAAAATACAACTGAACAAAGAAGTACAACCACTGTTTATGTAGTTAGCACAACATATAATACCAGTAGAACAACTGCTACTAGTAGAACTACAACAATTTCAACAACTAGATCAACAACAACAACTTTTTCAACTAGCAGAAACACAACTGAAAGTAGAAGTACAACTACCGCTTATGTTGTAACAACAACGTTCAATACATCTAGGTCGACAACTACTGAATATACTACTACATTCCCAACTAGTAGAACAACGACGTTCAATACATCTACAATTACTAGTAAATCTACTACTACAACTTTTGGAACTAGTAGAACCACAACGTATGTAACTTCAAAAATAACAAGTAGATCAACTACAACAACGTTCAATACGAGTAGGCCAACTACAACAACGTTCAATACATCTAAGTCAACGACTACAACGTATACAACAAGTATTGTAACATCTAGAACAACAACGTTTGCAACAAGTAGAGCTACAACCACAACATATGCTACAAGTAGAACAACAACATATGTAACTTCTTTTAATACTAGCACAGCAACATCTAGAACAACTACATTTAATACAAGTAGAACAACAACTTTTGCTACAAGTAAATCAACAGGTGAAAGTAGATCAACAATTAGAAGTACAACAACAGTATATGCTACTACATCTTCTTTAACATCTTTTTCATCTACGGGTGCTACGAATTTTACTTTTGGATGTAATGAATTTATTTCAAATACTTATTATGGAACTAATGTATCAAGTGGTATACCTCAAATAAATAGTTTTGTATATTCTAATTCTGCTGGTACCTCAGCATTAAGTGATGCTTGGTATGGAGCAACATCTACTTCAGGTTTTAGTCCAGATACGCTTTATAGAATACAAGGTGGTGGAGGTGGAGTTTTAACTCATTCCACATGTTCTGGAGGTGGTGGTGGACCGGGTGGCCCATCTGAAAGATACCTTAAAAAGAATATAAAATTAATAGGTAAATCTAAAAAAGGATTTAACATATATAGTTTTGAATTTGGTGGCAATAAACTAGCTGATAAGATAGCAAAATTCTATCCTGGTAAATGGCAAGGAGTTATGGCAGATGAATTAGAATATTTAGGTGATGGTACAGTATACAAAATGCCAACTGGTGAAAAAGAAAGACCATTTATGGATTGTGTAAACTATAGTAAAGTTGATGTTGAATTTAAACAAATTTAATTATGAGTTACTTTAATGAAAACGATATAACAAACGCGGACACATCTAGTTTTGTAATAAAAAAAGTTACAAAAAATAGTGATGATACAACAACATATGATATGTCTATGTATAAGAAAAAAAACGATGTTATATTTGTAAAATATAATCATATTTTAGAAGCACAAGTTTTTGTTGGTGATTGTCCAGCCTGTGGTTGGGATAATACCACTCTTCAATATAATGATGCAACATGGGGTGATATATTATATTTAGGTTTACATTTAGGTGTTACGCCTGATTATATATGGAATAATAAATCAGTAACATCTATTGATGTAATTGAAGGTAATAGTGATTTAGTTAGCCATGTGACCTGGGTAGATAATAATGTAAATATTATTAATCACAGTCCTTGGAATTATACACCTTCAAAAACATATGATATTATTATATGTGATTTATGGGCTGAGCCAGATGATATAACACAAGACAATAAAACAAATTTAGTTAACAATTACAATAGTCATTTAAAAACTGGCGGTAAAATAATTATACCCATATCGGGTGAAACAATAAGTTAAAATGCCAAATACTAGTAGAAGTACAAATACTTTATATACCACGTCGTATAATACAACTACTACTTATAACACAAGTAGAACTACAACGTATAATACGAGTAGAACGACGACTTACGTCACGACTTTTGGTACTAGTAAAAATACGTCTAGAACGACGACATTTAATACATCTAGATCAACAACAACCACGTTTAATACATCTAGAACAACAACATATACAAGTTATTTTAATACGTCTAGATCAACAACTACAACTTTTGCTACAAGCAGGAGTACAACTACTACGTTTGCAACTAGTCATTCAACAACGACTTCGTACACAACATCATTTAATACATCTAGAACTACATCATTTAACACGAGTAAATCTACTACGACTGTTTATACTACAACATTTGCAACTAGCAGAACTACTACGTTTAATACAAGTAGAATTACAGAAAAAAGTACAACTACTACATTTTCTACGTCCAGAAATACAACTCATACAAGGTCAACAACTACGGTATATACAACATCAACTGTATTTAACACTAGTACAACTACGGTAACAACATTTAATACCAGTACAGTAACTGTATTTTCAACTACTACAACATTTAATACTAGCAGAAATACCACTAAGTCAAGATCTACAACAACTGTATATACTACATTAACAACGTTTAATACGAGTACTATAACATCAAAAAGTACAACAACAACGTTTAACACAACGTATGCAACTACTACAACTTTTAATACAAGTACAGCTACAGTTACGGTTTTTAATACAAGTAGGTTAACAACAAAGTCTACTACTACAACTTTTGCAACTTCAAAAAATACAGCAGAATCACGAAGTACAACAACTTTGTATACTACGACAACAACCTTTAATACTAGTACAGTAACAAGCAAAAGTACCACTACCACGTTTGCAACAACAAGGTCAACAACAACTACGTTTAATACAACAAGATCGACGACAACAACGTTTGGAACAACAGTACCAACAAGTATTAGTACGTCTACGACTTTTTCAACATCTAGGTCTACAACGACCACCTTTAATACGTCTACTACTACTACTACTACGTTTAATACTACTGTATCAACTACTAGATCAACGACAACAACGTTTTCAACAAGCAAATCAACGACAACAACGTTTAACACGTCTACTGCTACAATAACAACGTTTAATACAACAGTTAGTACGTCTAGATCTACTACTACTGCTTATAACACTAGTAAGAGTACAACAACAACATTTAGTACTTCTAAATCAACGACAACAACATATAACACGTCAACAAGTACAACGACAGCTTTTAACACGTCAACAAGTACAACAACAACGTTTAGTACTACAACAGTTTATACTACATCTTTTAATACAACAGTACAAACTCAAACAACTTGGTATAGCCCATCAACAGTTGCACATCAACCTGGCTCTACCGTGCATCATCCGAGAAGTTAGTATTGAATAAAAGCATGTAATTAATATAATATGTTAAATTAAATCAAATTTTATGGAAATGTTCAACAAAACGGAACTAGACAAAAGGATAGGACCGTTGCAAAAATCTAAATCATTATATGATCTTGAGGCAGTCGAAGGTTATGTAGTTAGAAAATGTGGTGAATATGGCTTAGAACACAGTTATGATGTAATGGCTGAAGAAATGCCGTATTTTAAAACAATGGCATATACAGAATATGCAGGTTGCTTTTATTTACAACCATTAAATTATAAGATTAGAAACGAACAAATGATTGATGCTTATTATGATAATGCAGAAATTGTTGATTATTCTTCTTGGCTTATAAATAGAATTGTAGATAAAAAAGCTAATAAGTATGAAGATAGGACGGAAATGTATGACAAATATCCGCCTAAGGATTATTTAGTAGTATTACCAGGGTCTAATAAAGTACGTGAAAATGTATGTTTAAATAGATTAAAACATATAAAAAGATTGCATGGGGATAATGTTTATTTTAAACCTCACCCAATTACAACACATCAAATTATTGGTGAATTAAAAGATTTTTTTGGTGAGGAAAATATTCTACCAAGAAATATGGACATGTATCACTATTTACAAAAAGCTAAAGGTGTATATACGACACATATAAGTGAAAGCTGTATATACGGAATAGTAACAGGAAAGAAAACAGAACCTATTGATGTATGGAATAATATACAAAGAGGTTCATTCTATTGTATTAATAATCATTTATTAACACATCAAAAAGATGCGAAAGAGTATATTAATAAAACTTTTTCAAGTTATAAGTCAGGTATTATAAATCCTGAAGTAGATAAAAACTGGAAAGAAAAAGTTGATAAATATATGGATTACATCGTTAACAAAAGAGAAACTTATAAAAACTGGTTTCTTGCAGATAAATAAAATTAAATTAAATAATTATGGGAAAAACTTATAGTAAAAAAGCACCAGATGCTAAAAAAGTAACTAAAGAAGAATTAAAACAATTACAAGAATTTGTTTCTAAATTAAACAATGCTTCTTTACAAATAGGTAACTTAGAGTTACAAAAAAATGGTTTATTAAAATCAGTTGATATTGTAAGAAACAATCTTACTAATTTTCAAATGAGTTTAAAAGAAAGATATGGAGACGTTAAAGTTGACATTGAAACAGGAAAAATTAGCGTAAATATAATCGAATAAAAATGTCTCTCGTAAGAAAAATAAGTATAGGCAGAGATTATAAAAATGATGCAATGCATTATTCTGTAGGGCAGGAAGTTTATGGAGGTCACACTATATGTGATATAGTTGAACAAGATGATAAATTTTCAATATTCATTAAGAAAAAAAATGAAGTATTACCTTGGAAAGATTTTAATAAAAATATGGCTATCGCTGTTGAATATAATTTAGAATATTAATGCAAAGTGTATTTGATTTTATAATCAAACCTAAAAATAAAAGATATAACAATACTAAACAAATCGGTGATTCAGAGCTTCTGTTAAATTCAGAAATATCTGATCATCGATATGTTAGTCGAAACGGAATAGTATTAGCTTTACCAAAATCAGAAGCTACAAAAATAAAAATTGGTGATGAAGTTATATTACATCATAATGTTTTTAGAAGATGGTATAACGTAAAGGGCCAAGAAAAAAATAGTAGAAGCTATTGGGAAGACGACAAATATTTTGTTAAATCAGATCAAATATTTCTATATAAACAAAACAATGAATGGCAAGCACCAAAAGGTTTTTGTTTTGTTAAACCAATTGAATCTAATAATATAATTGAAAAAGAAGTTCCACTTAGAGGTATTATTAAATACGTTGATAAAGAACTTAAAAATATAGATAAAGAAGATTTAGTTGGGTTTACACCGAGCAGTGAATATGAATTTATTGTTGATGGTGAAAGATTATATAGAGTACCAACTAATTCAATATCTATTAAATATGAACGTCAAGGAAACGAAAAAGAATATAATCCAAGCTGGACATGAAGCAGTCAAACAACTTATCAAAGTTGCAAAAGAACCGATTGTTGAAACTGATGATGATGTTTCAGCCGATAGACTCAAGAACGCTGCAGCCACTAAAAAGCTCGCAATATTCGATGCACTTGAGATCCTAAATAGAATTGAAGAAGAAAACGCTTTATTAGAAAACAAGCCTTTAGAAAATAAAACAGAATCTTTTAAAGGATTTGCAGAAAGAAGATCTAAGTAATGTACGAGCAATCATTATATCGCATTGTAGAGCCGATAAGAATTAATACAATTAAAAGGCTTAATAAAGCAAAAAAGTGGAAATATGGTTACAATAAAGAACATGATGTAATTGTAATTAGCAAGACTGGAGAAATTGGTGAGGTGTATAGCATACAAAATTTAGTAATAGCATTGCCTCCTGCCCCAAAAAAATTAGAAAAGAAAAGTAATAAATGGGAAGTACTAGATTACCCAAAAGAATTACAAAAAATAAAAACAATATTTGATTGGAAAGTTTTACCAGCTGAATTTAAAAATAAATGGCATGGGTATATTGATAATGAATTTACCAAACGCGATGAAGGTTATTGGTTCTACAACAAGGGCATTCCTACTTATATTACTGGCACTCATTATATGTACTTGCAGTGGACCAAGATTGATGTTGGGAAGCCAGAGTTTAGAGAAGCAAACAGATTATTCTTTATATTCTGGGAAGCTTGCAAAGCAGATA
>Ga0160423_10000881_pt1 | contig 25045 bp, 26 predicted proteins | sample CRUFie14St8metaG_FD_108191 | JGI IMG/M metagenome (GOLD analysis project Ga0160423, IMG submission 108191) | Marine microbial communities from the Costa Rica Dome - CRUD Field 142mm St8 metaG | ecosystem: Environmental > Aquatic > Marine > Oceanic > Photic zone | place: Costa Rica: the Eastern...
AACCTTAATGATGCTTGGTCATCATATATTGTAAAGCCTTGCCCATTACTTCTATGCAGTTGTATATGCGTAGATTCACCACTTGGGTCACCTACAAGTTTAAGGATAGGATGCGTAGCTCCATCTATAGTTACATGATTTGTAAAAGTAGTTGGTGGATAAACAGTTAATGTACCGCTTGTATAATCTGCCCCTAATGTCATTGCAGAACCATCGTGGTTTGCTGTTAATACGCCTTTAGTTCCATTGCTTGTATAAATTGAAAAATTAACTGAACCATTGTTCATGTGAGTTAATTGTTCTGACCTTGAAGTGTCTCCAAGTTTTAATATATTATTCCAAGCAGAACCTTTTAAATGTGTTAACCCTGTAATAGTGGTTGTTCCTGCAACATCAAGAGTTCCTCTAAGTGTAGTGTTTGCACTTGAAAAAACTGCTGATTCAACATTATTAGAACCAATAACTGTGTCACTATTTGCATAATTCCACAAATAAAGTTTACCTGTATTAACATTAGTCACTGCACTGTCTGTTCCATTGTGCCATAATGCTAAATCATCTGATGCTCCGATTCTAAAAGAATTTGTTGTATCGTGAGGTATTCTAACTGTTCCTGTAAATCTGCCACCCCCTGTAACTGTGAGCTTATCTGAACCTGATACTGCTCCACCAAGCCCAAGACTTCCCATTTGAAATCCTGTGCCATCATCATCTATTTTGTTTGGAGTTACTGCGTCATTACCTAAGTCGGCAGTAGTGATTGAAGAGTCTTGTATATGAGATGCATCTATAACACCTTGACCTACGGTTACTGCTACGTCAGCAGGTTCATTACCTAAGTAACCCATTAGGTTATCTCCATTATAGATAGACTAATGTCTACAGCAGAGCCAGTTGATGCTTTAGCTTTTATAGCGTCAGTAGCTTGTAAAACTAATTTATTGCCCTGCATAATCTCAAGTGTACCTCCTGATGGTATTGGTAAGTTTTTACCTAGATAAACATTTGCATTGGTTTCAGTGTCAGAAGTATCTGATATAATCTGTATATCAGCAGTAACACTGTTAGCAGAAGTATTAGCTAGTGCAATACCCAGCACAACTGTGCTAGTCGCAGAAGGAGAAGTGTATACAGTAGCTAGTGATGTTGTGAGGTTTGCTTTTGTTTTTAATTTAAATGTATTTGCCACTATCCAAGTCCTATTGCTAGAGCTATGCTTTCGTCAATAGCTGTTTGTTTTGCCTCTTCAGACTCTACAAAATATTTTAGATTGCCTGAAGAATCCTTAAAATACAATTTTCTATCTGCTGTGTTTATAGCAACCTCTCCTGCAAGCAATGTTGAACCGCCACTTACTGGAGGGGTAGCTCCAGCAGAACTACTTTTCTTTAGCTGTAGCTTATTACTAGCCATTTAGAAAGTACCGCACTCAATTGTAGCGTCAGTAATAGCTGTTGCTTTAATTGATGCGAACTCTGCGTTACCTACAGAGCCTGAAAAAACTTCAGATGTGTTTGTAGCGTCAGGAATATACCTAAACACTTGGTCTGTATCATCCATACCAAAGAATCCTACTTTAGCAGAGCCATTATAATATCTAAATTCTATACCTCTATCTTTGTTATCATCTGATGATGGGGCTGTATCTCCACCCAATGTGAAAACTGGGTCAGAAATATTTACAACCGTACTGTCAACAGTGGTAGTTGTGCCTTGTACTTCTAAATTACCTGAGATAGTAACATTACCAGTCAATGTTGGGTTAGATACAATGCCATATGTAACTGTACCGCCTGAAACATTTACATCAGTTTCGTTAGCTACACCTGCAAATGTTAAGGTGTTTCCTAAGGATATATTGCTTGATGTGCTACCATCAGTAACTGCAAATGTTGAGTTAGCTAATTTAGCGTTAGCAATAGAGCCTGCTAACATGGCGTTGGTGATACCTGATGCCTTAACTCTTATTGAATCATTATTAGTTTCTATAGAGCTATCGTCCACATTAATAGAAACTACACCACTGCTATAGGCTAGACCGTCTCCAGCAATACTAGATGTAACGCTCAGTGTAAGTGTATTATCTCCATTTCCTGAGCCTAAAGTAGCAGTAATACCGTCTCCACCAGTAATGTCGCTAGTAGTCCCTAAGTGAAATGGTGTGGTTGTTCCCCCACTGTTAGTTTGTTTACCAACAAAAATTTTATTATTGTTATTTGCCCAAGCTAGCTCTCCATATGCCAGTGACGAAGGATTGCTTGAGCTATCATAGGCTGAATTTCTTTTAATTTGTAAAGTGTTTGATGCCATTATGTAAATGTACCCCCATCAACTGTTTTATTATTTAAACTTTGCGTAGCGTTCAACGTAACTACATCACTGCTATCCCCAAAGTTTCTACCTGACAGGTTGTTTAGCTCTGACGCATCAGTAGTAACTCTAACTCCATTTAATAAAAGACCTGTGCTATTGCCATGTCCATTTACATTAACATCTACTGTACTGATTTGCAAAGCGGACTGTACCCCTTCACCGTCTTCTATAGGTTTTACAGTCGCCTCAAGACCTTCATTGGTGTTGCTTTCATTGTGAACAGTCAATAGGTCTTTATACGTAGTTGCTGGAGTTTTACTTTGTAAGCCTGCCATATTAGTGTTAATCTTTCACTTTTTATACGTTTAAACTAATTTTTCCGTTGTTCTCGTTTTTCTTTAGCTTGTCTTTTTTCTAGACTAATTCTACCAGCACCTTTAGCAAACAACGGACTTATCCTATTTAAGACTTCTGCTAATCCTGCAATGAACCCACTTTCTTTCTTTGGGTTTTGCCAGTATAAATGTTTACCAAATACTGGTATATGCTTAATCCATCTTGCTCCACGTTTTTCGAAATCCCTCATAGCAAATTTCCATGCGTTCTGAGTATTTTTATATCTATCCAATCTGCCTTTAATGAATTTATAATCTAACCATGGGTCATCTATATAATCAAATGGTGGAAAAAAGAATTTCGCTACAGCCTTAGATGGTTCACTGTTAATTACATTGTAGTAGTGATACCTAGAGAAACCTATTAACTTTAACAAGTTAGCCTCTACTAACTCCCCTAATGGTGTTTTCCTACCAGCCATCCAGTCTTTGATTGTATCTGCACTAGCCTCTGCTGACGCTAATATAAAACCTAAGAAAAATAAATTAGTAATTGCTTGCACAGGCTTACCTTGTTTTACAAGCCTTTGCGTTTCATTTACATATATGTCAAATCTTTTTAACATAAAAGTTTTCAACATATAAAATATTCTACCATTTGGGTGACGCATATACCCTACAGGCACTTCAGAACGTGCAACTGGTTGTATATCTAACAGCTCACTGTAAGCTAGTAATTCTGTTAACTCAGTTACTTTACCTCTTGACAAGTCTCTAATAACCTGCTCTGTTTCATTCCTGTCAAACTTGCTACCAATTCTAGACCGTAAGTCTTTTACAGCCTTATTGTTTTTGCCTTTTATAGCTTGCTTAGATGCCGTTTCATATCTTTTCATTACACTATTCATGTAAGATTCTTTACCAACTTTGTCAAAAGTTTTTAATAAACTCAAACTAAACACAATGCTAGTAATTCTTTGCAACACTGTTTGATTGTCGCTCAACTCTTGCAGTACTTTGTTATCAATGCCTAAATTTTTCAACTTGTATTTATTTAGATTAGTAAGACTTTTAAACACTTCGCTTAAAATCCTAGTGTAAGTAGAAGGTCTAAACAAGCCTAACGTCCTACCTTGTGCTTGTCTGTATATAGAAACACCTAAATCGCCTAACTGCGTTATAGCACTAAAAATGCTACCCATTGACGATAAGTAGCCAAGATTTCTAAATCCACTAAAAAACCAATGACTAGAGTCGTTACTAAAATAATCTTCCATTAGCTTTTGCAGTCTTTGTACTTGTGGCTGATTTAACGGTACACGAGTCTGTATATCTATAATCATATTGCCAATTTGGTCTTTTGTGCTAAGATATGGCAATCCGTTTCTTTCTTGCTCTAGCATGCGTAGAGCCTCTAAGTAATTACCAATAGCTGGGTCTCTTCTATTTTGAAAAACTATAAGACCGTTTTCATCTTGATAGAACTGCCTAATTTTATTATCGTATATACCAAGACCCTTAGCTTTTAATTCTTTTGGTAATTTTCGTATACTATATCTATTGGGTCTACCACCTAAAAATTGTGCTTGTGCTATTCTTTTTGACATACCATTAGCATACCTAGCTAACGTATTATGAGGGTCGTCATAAAATTTTAATATATCAGGTGTAACTACATCAATCTTTCTTGGTTTCGTCCAATTAACATTAGCTGTAGTTAAAACTCCATTTTCATTTTTTAATAATGTGTTAGCAAGACTGACTTTTTCTACGTCTGTTAAAGTTCTACCAATCTTAGTCTGAGCATCTATTATAGCCTCAGTTAATTTACTTTTCTTGCCTACTGTAGTTTTACCAGTAGCCCATTTTAAATATGAATCATACGCTACCACTTCTCTAGGAAAGTGGTTATCTATGTGACCCATATCCAAACCTACAGCTAAGGCTTGTTCGTGTAGTTTTTCGTGTGCGGTTTTCCATGTCTGATACTGCTTGTACTGTCTGCCTGTCAGTATCTTGCTGACTGTATCTGTATCTCCATTTAGTAAAGCAAGCTTTAATGCGGTGTAGGTTGCCTTTGTTTTTTTAGTAGCAAGGCGTTTACCGCTACGAGTACTTAGTCTTTTTAGGGTTTTAGCAAATGGCTCACTAGCCTTTGTGTATTCCCTTAATATATCAGATTCTCTTTTTTGGAATCTGCGAAATAGCTCAGTAATTTTAGGGTCAATCCTATTGACTTGAGATGACCATGTCCTTACATAATCTCTTGTTTGTTTAGGCTTGAATTGTTTAGCCTCTTTTTCGTCTCTCTTAATTTGCCTTCTTGATAGGCTGTCATCGTAAATCTTTGCATAACGATTTACATCTTCATTGCTTAAGCTAAATCCTTCTGTAGCTCCTCTTTCATCACTTCTTTGACCTTGCCTATTACGTCCTTGTCCAGCATCCCCTTGTTCTTCATTTGTATTAATGTTTTCAACACCTGTGGATGCGGTAGGGAACTGTCTCCCAAGAGCTTGTTGTCTTCTTTTTGCGACATCTAAATAACTTTCTCCCTTCTCAGGCTTTACGCCTGCTTGAATATACGTTTCTTTTTCGATATACCAAAGGACTGCTTGCACTTGGTCTACACCCCAGTCCATACCTGTAGTTTTTTCTAATTTTTTAGCAATACGTGATATAGCGTTATTCATTACTTTTAATTTTTGACTTGAAAAATCAGGAGTCACTGCACCAGTATACCTGTCAAACATTCGAGCCATCCAAACATCTAAAACAGCCTCTTCATGCACACCATGCATGTTTACTATATATGCTCCTATTTTTTTGCCAAAAATCCGTGCTCCGAAGTAATTTCCTTCAGGAGTTGACTTGGCTAAACCGTATTTACTTTTTAATGTTTTACTATCAAATTTTGTAAGTAAAAAATCAGTTAGCTTTTTACCTTTTCCAAATTCATTTACTAAGACTTGTAACTGTTCTCCCTGAGATGTAACATTATCAGCTCTTACCCCACCAAAAGGTTTACCTGTCTTGCTTAATCCACCAAACGCATCAAAAGTTTTGCCTTTATCACTTGTATAGGAAACAAAGGGCAGTTGGTCACCATCTGTATTGCCGTACACTTCCATAGCTTGATTATAATTTATTGCTACTGGCTGACCATTGCTTAATATACCAAGCAGTGTTTTAAAATATGATTCATTCTCTCTAATATCAGGCATTTCTTGCTCAGCAATTGAAATAGTATTTTCTATATCTTCCCTGTACCAACTCCTAGGTTTAGTTACAACATCAGGGTCTTGTTCGCTAAACTTAGCAATATCAGCAGTTCCACGAGTAACAATTCTACTAGCTAACTTTTTAAATGTATCAGGTTTTATTGTTTCGCCTTTTTGTATAATAGGCTTATTAGAACGCAACCTGTCTAATACTTCTTGTGTTGATGCAAAAGCAAAACCCTCTTCAACCTCTACAGGCTTTTCAGCTTGTTTACGCTCAATTGGCTTAGTTTCTCTTTGATTTATAATAGACATATCAAAACCGTCTATAAGGTTGCTACCATCATCTTCACTAAGCTCTTCTTTAAAACTATTTAATAAATCATCAGGCAAGACCGTATAATCAGGCAGAGCTACATTGTTAGTAGACACATCATAGCCTAAGCTATTTAAAAATGATTTGCTAAATAACTCTGCCCCACTATATGGTAACTCTTCCCCACGAACTAGGGATTCGTTTTCGACACCTTCTATCCAGCCTGCAATATCAAGTGCAAGTTCTGAGTTATTCTCAGGTAATCTTGCAAAGACAGCCTCTGCGGTATCTTCAAGGAAATCAGCTTGGTTTGCGTCTTTCGATAAGAGGATTCGTCGTGTTCCGTCCTCGTGTTCATAATTGGTTGCTCGGACTGGTATGCGATACCGATTCGCTCCATCGTCGACATAGTCATTTTCTCCTTCCTTGATTCTGAGTTGCTCAAATTGACTTGGATTGTATCCAAGCCTATTCAATTCTTGTTCGGAAAAAACTTCTTCTATTGGTGCTGAAGAAAAACCAATAGATATTTTATCTTTATAATTCTTTAAACCGACAACACGGTCTGAGTATAATTGCTCAACATCGTTAGATGGTTCTTGTAACTGCTTATTTTTAGCAGATATTAAATCTTGTACTAATGGGTCGTTTTCAGGCACTTCTATAGAGTTACCATTTGTAAATACTAAATTAACTGTTCCCTCCACAGTTCCTTGAGCTATTTCAACAACTGATTCGGCAAATATTGCAGGTATATTAAATCCTTCTTGAAATGGCTCGTCCATCTGCAAACCTTGCCCTGTAAATTCACCTAATCCACCTAAGCCTGCTTGCTCTAACATCTCTCGACCCCTTGCTGTTATAACAGGGGTTCCTGCCCTTCTTGCAGTAGCTATTACCCTTCCAGCTATACCAGCACTTAAAGCATCTAGTAAAGCAATAGGTATTGCTTTTAGATTAGCTTTTCTTTTGATTGTTGCCATTAATTCTTCATTAGCAAATGCCATAGCTAATTCATCTTCGTCAGTAACATCTACACCGTTCTCACGCATTAACTGTATAGTTTCATGTGCCATCTCAATAGAATATGATGCTAAGCCACTTGCTGTCATATTGCCAACAATAGCTCCTGCTCCACCGCCTAAGAGTGCTCCAGTAGGAACAGCAACTGACGCTAAAGGTGCGTATGTCGGCATAAACTGCACCATACTTTCTGTCCACAATTGTGAAACTATCTCAAAAGGGTCTCCTCCAAATTCATCTAATGTTTCTCCAAAAGTATTGTTTGGGTTCATCATTCTTTGCATTGCCTCTGTAGCAGGAATGCCTTGTGCTGTTGCCTGTGCAACTGCTAAATCTTTTACATGGTCTGCTGGGTCTTTTCCTAAAGTAATAGCGGTAGTATGATACAGACTTTTTACATTCTCTATACCTCTAAGAAGTGCGTTTTTAACACCAACAGCCTCATCATCTATACCCATGTATGTCATAGATTCTTTAAAAGTCTGATACATCTTATCAGTAAATTCTGTTTTTTCTTTAGTCTTGTTTAACTCATCTCTTATACCATCTATATTGTAAAGACCAGTATCAATAAGTTTATCAACTTGTTTTTCTTTAGTAGGAAACTCTGCGTACAAATCTTCTTTTTTCTTTTGTAAAGCAAGGTTGTTGTTTACACGTTGTTTTGCACCTTCAAGGTTTTGAAGGTTTTTTCTCCTATCTATTTCCCTTGCATAGTTAATTACTATTTCGTTCTGTTCAGGTAATCCAGTATGTATAGATGCAAACCTTAGGGCATTGCCTTCAGATTTATCCCATATAGAATCTATAACTGCTTTAGATGCTAATTCGCCAGCCTCAGGAGTGTCGTAAAATGCAGTATAGTAAGTGCGACCATCGGTGCCTATAAAGGGTTCGCCTTTTTTCGCACCAAACTCTTCTGCTACACGAGGTGTCCATATATGTGCATTAAAATTTTGATGTGATTTTGCTCTTCTTGATTCCTCAAAAAGTGCGGTGGTGTCATACAGAAAAGAGTTTTTCTCTGACATTTATCTTCTGTTCTTACGTAGAAACTCTACTAATTTATTCATTTCTTTAACGCCAACATCAGGAAACTCAGGCATTAAGTCATCTACTGTTTTTTTTCCGCTTTTTAAATCTCTAGCAGTTTCCATTAGAGTTCTTATTGGCGTAACTGTAGAATGCAATGGAACAGTGTTAATCTTTGGTCTCTCGCCTGTTTTACCTGCGGTATATACTTGCGGTATTGATTGACCTGATGCATCTGTTATGTTTGGAACCATTGTTCTGTCCATTGGCATTATACTAAGATTTGTTATAGCTGAAGGCGAAAGCATTGCTAGTTGTTCAGGGCTTAGATTAATATCGCCATATTTTTCATCTCCTAGCATTTCTACAGTTTCAGGATTTGCTTTCATTTCATCTTGCATGGCTTTGCGTGTTGCTAGAATTTTTGCTACCTTCATGTCAACGTCTCTATTTCTGCTAGGCAGAGAAAGTCTGTCCTTACTAGGTTTTTTATTAGCCTTTGACATTGCGTCTTCATATGCCTCTGTTACAGACATATCTTTCTTTTTTTGCACACGACGCTGTAGCTCTCTTTCAAAAATATTTCGTTTTTCTTCTCTAGTTACTGGCTTGGGTGGCTCCTTGCTACGCTCTACATTTGGTGCGTATTTTACGTTGCCCTTCATATTTTTTAAAGATTGTTGATAAGCTTTTTCTGTTTCAGCTCCACCAATAGGAGATGTCTCGCCTTTCTTTTCTCCAAATATTGCTTTACTACGCAACTTGTTACGTTTCGTACGCTCTTCATCCATTGTTCCAATTGGCTGTGTTTGAACCATATTAGTGTCGCTTACAGGCTTTGTTATGTCTGTTTTTAATGCACCACCTCCTGCAAGATTTGACATGTTAAATCCACCCATATTGCTATTAGCCATTTGGTTTGTTTGATTTAATTGTCTACCATCAGAAAGCGTAGATAGTTTTGGAGGAGTAGAAGACTTAGCATCTGACATAATGTTTTTACCAAACCCTTTTATAGAATCTACTGCTCTTTGCATAAGGCTAGGTTTTTCAGGCTCTTTTTGTGGTGCTGTTGGCTGTATTGCTGACATGCCTAACCTTTGCCTTGCACTATTAGAAATAGCGTTTTGCTGGCTATATGCGTCGTATGTTGCCTTTGGTATTTCTACAGGTATGTAAGATTGTGATGTCCTATCAAATTCATTTAAATAGTACTTACCATCAGCATCTTGGTATATATTTTTAAAAGGAAACTGTCTAAGTGTTTGCATAGATGCTTCCTGCTCTTGTGCATCTTTTCTACGTTGGTTGTCTAGCAACTCTTGTAACGGATTCTTTTCTAACCTTCTTGTTCCAAACTGATATTGTTGTGCCATTTACTGTGGTTCCCTTCTTTTATTAACCCAATCTGTTAATAAAGTACCAGCATTTGCTAAGCCTGTTCCAAAAAAGTCTGCCCTACCTTGTCTTCTTGCTCCAGCTTGGTTTAATCTAAATTCTGCTATCTGCCTTTCAAGCTCTCTGTTTCTAGCTGTTTTTTCATTGTCAAGCTGGTTAGCAATATTAACTAAATTTTTATTAGCCTCTGCATCAATAGCCATTCCTGCTTGGTCACCAATAATACTGTTCTCAAGACCTTTGGCTGTCATTGAGCCCATCAATTGATTCTTGTCCATTTCTGTGCTATCAGCCAGTATACCTGCACTTTGATTTAATCTTTTGCGTAATTCCGCATCTGTCATCTTTTGATTGCGTAAAAAATCTAAATATCTTTTCTCCGCAGGGTTTTCAATAAATGCATCCATAAATGGTGAAACAAGACCACTTACGAAAGATGCTCCTTTGCCAACTTTTCCTAAGAGACTTAATGTTGCTGGGTCTATCATTATCCTACCTTTGTTGCTGTTATGTAATATAAAATTCCATTCTTATCACGAACATATAACCTGCCCTCATCTTTAATTGGGTCATTAGCATCCAATTGATGAGCGGTTAAACTTGTAAATCTAAATGAACCTAAGCCCATTTCTTCACTGTTGATACCTTGACTTGTAAAGTCTATTGTATCTTGCTTTCTGTCTATATCGCTGACTAAGCGTTTTGTACCGAACTTTTTCTTATTTGGCATCTACTTCTACCTGCAACTTTCCTATTTCTAATAATGTGCTTGATGATGCTGTAGTGGAGATTTCAACCAAAATACTATTAGCTCTTCTTCCAATTTTTAAGCTTGAAAACTTTGGTAACGGTTTATTATTACTATCAAGCTTATCCGTTCCGTCAGCATTTAAATTTGCTTGAAAATGAACAAGATTGTTAGAGTCATCGTTCCATATTGGGGTTGTATCGTTTCCATCAGCGTAAATCTTAGCGGTGACCGATTCAGGACTTTTGTAACGTGCGTTCAAACGACGAATTGTTGTATTACGTGACATATCAGTAATAGGTATCCAACCTGTCCGTCGTATTGTGGAAAAACTTTCCCCATCAGCACCGCCTAAGTGATATACTGTTGAATTAGCCATTAGTCATCGACCTCTATTTCAATTCTTTCTATTCGCACGTTGTCATTTGTAGATTGAGCGGTCTCAATCGCTATTTGAAAATACTTAATCCTTGTAGCTAACCTAATACTTCCGTGTGCAGGTGTTGATGATGATGGAAAGGTTTTTGTGGCAAAAGGAGTACCTTTTTCATCATCCTTATACAGTTTTAAAGTTACTGGGTCTGCACTTGTGTAATCTAAATTAACTCTTCTAACTATAGAGTTTTTAGATAGTGGCTGTGGCATAATCCATCCTGTTTTATACAAGGTGTGAATCTGCTCGTTACTATTACTACTATTCAATTGATATACGGTTCCTTGTTTTGATACCAAAAAACTAAAACTGTCACCAAAGACTAGAGCATCATTTATCTCTACTATTCTTCCTAGCGAATCTAAGTCAGCAGGAGCTAAAGTCTCAAGTATTGTTACAAACTTTTTAAAAGTTCTTGTCGTTAATGAAAATGAGTCAGATGTCGCTAATTGTTCTGCTATACTTTTTATCTTAATCCATGTTCTCTCTTGGTCACTATCACTGTCTGTTACTGATAATTGCTCAGCAATGTTTTTCACTTGTATCCACAACCTTTCTTGGTCGTCGTCACTGTCTCCAGTCAGTATTGTCTCTCCTATTATTCTTAATAAAATCCAGTTTCTTGTAGGAGCCAAAAAACTATCGCTTGTTGACAAAGTTTCATTAATGGTAGCAAACCTAATAAAATCAGTAATATCTTTAGCCCAAACATCAGCCAAGCTTAATGTTTCGTTTATAGTCCTTGCTTTTATATATTCGTGTGATAATTGGTCAAAACTATCAGAAGAGGTAAGGGTTTCATTGATGTTTACAATTTCAAGCCATTCGCTTGTATTAAAGGTAAAAGAATCTGAGCTTGCCAGCGTTTCATTGATTGATGTATTTAAAGTTATGCCTGTAATAGATATAGCATTATTACTTCTATCTTTGACAGCAGAATCACCTGTCTTTCTTACCCATATATATATACTTTGTCCTGAAACAGAAGATGGTATATTCCATGAATATGAATTAGCGTTATAGTTAAATACTATATTATTGGATGTAGAAAATGTTGTGGAGGTTGTCCAGTATAAATCTACATTGTTAGTGAAGTTAGTTTTAGTCCAAGATATGCTTATAGATTGATTGTGGGCGAAAGTACCACTATTAGGGGAATCCAGTGTAACTGAATCAGGGTCGCTAATTGTGAATGTAGGACTAAATGCTGATACAATTTGTGGCACAAATTAATCTAGACCTCCATCATCTCCACCATCATCGTCATCATGTGATGTTATAACTCTTATCTGGTATCCATTATCTTCAAATATATCACTATCATTTGACGGTACAGCCCAACTATAGCTTTGCACTGAGCCTGACAAGTTCTGTACAATATTCTTAACATAACTACCGTCTCTGTATAAATCTATTGCAACGTTACCCCAAGTACCTGATAAAGTGCTTTTACCCCAACTTATTGTATTAGTCGTTCCTTTAACAAAATTAGATGTGCCAGTAGGAGATGTTATTGTTATAGATGCCATTAACTAACTTCTATTGTCCAAGTAACATCAATTATATCATTCAATGCAGGTTGCACCCTTTCGTTATTTTCTAACACTACGCTTGAAAATGGCGTATCAAAATGGTCTAAACTACCATTAAGGCTTTTGCCTAGATAAAAATTTGTTATAAAAGTGCTTGTTCCATCAAGTGAACTTATAGTTGCCTCAAAGTCACTATTTTGCCATATAGCCTGAGCCTTCCACCTTGCTTTAGTAGCTGTAAATTCTGTCTTAGACTGGTTGTATTTGAATAACAAAGAGCCATCTGTTTCTGTATCGCCTCCCTGACCAGTATATGTCCCTAATTGTGGAGCATCTGCAAAGATACCATTCTGACCTACGACTGCATGAGAAGAAGACTCGTTAGAGGTAAAAGAAGGAAATGAAAAGTTAGGCTCTAAATAAATAGCAGATGCAGTATTACCTCCTCCAGTACCACCCACCATATGATTTATAATTTTATATTTTAGACCTGATGTCAAGTTGCTAATAGCATTCTTTCTTTTTACTTCGTGTACAATTTTGCCATTTCTAATTACATTTATATCTACTATACCCTTCATTGTACGCTAATCTCCCAATTTATTGTTAACTGGTCACCATTGTTTAACGTTACGGTTGACCATCCTGTACCACTAGCTACATCCGTTTCCCATGAATTAGTATTTACAGTTTTTTTGCGTTTTAAAAATATTGCAGTAATGACATACTGCTGTAAAACCCTTACTATGCCAGTAAACAATGCTTTGTATCCTACTGTATTGCCACTGCTAGTTACAGCTTGAGGTGTAGTGTTAACTGTTGTCTGCATTCCGACATACTCGCTACCCCCTGTATTTAGCTGTATACCACTTCCGTTAACAGCGTTTACAGTCAATTGATTGGAGTTTGAGCCTTGACCACTGCCGTCATTTGTATGCATTACACTACTATCAAACAAAAAAGAAGTGTTTTGCGAAGTAACCATAGCGTCTACAAGTGTTTGTTTAAAATCTGTTTCTATAGCATTTGGCTGTTCGTAGTTTTCTATACTGCCATCTGCTCTAAGTATTTGTGCTTTCCATTTACCAGTAAATTTAAAATTGTCGTTCATATTTAACTTTCATTGTGTGTGGTATAAATTTTCAAATCTGCATCGATTGACAATAAATCTACAGACTTAGTAGAGGCAAATTTCAATTTATTCCACACTTCTTTACCTTGTACAATATTTAAATAATCTAATGCGTATAAATTTTCACCATTACTGCCAAATCTAAATAAAATTCTATTTTTTAATGGGTCGTATACGCCAATTGTTTTATCTAAGTTGCTACTACCAGTGTAAACGTCTTTAACGGCAGTTGATACTGGTACACTACTCATACCTGCACCTGTCATATATATATTGTCGCTACCAGCAAAAAATATGTATTGACCTGCCTCAACTATGCTATTACTCGCTACACACCCTACATTTATATCGCTTTCTCTTAAGTTGTAGCTATTTGGATTGCTAGATGGTACAAATAATTGAAAAACTCCTCGCTCCATAAATACAATAAGGTTGTCATTTAGAGAACGCATAGCTTTAATAGTTCCACCTTGTGCGTCTTTTATCTGTATAAAATTAGAAACTGGTAATATGTCAGGTTTGTTTACTTGGCTAAAAATTATAAAATCTTCGTGTTTCTCTGCCTCATCATCAGGGTCTAATGTGACATTTCCTGCAAAAAATCTACCGTTCACAAAAGCACCATGAGTATAATTAACTTTATTCTTGTCTGTGGTTAGCGGATGCGTCCTGTCTGTTGTCAGTCCATTATCAACAATATTAATTTTAAATCTATTACCACTTAATGATTCATAGTAATATCCATTCGTTAGGTCTCCTACAGTCACGCTACTACCTGTTGATGTGCTATCTGCGTTTAATTCTACTGCTCTCCCTATACTATTTGTAACAGTTAAATATTGTGAACCAATCTTTAAAATCCAATCATTTTTTTCACTTACTGCAAAATCCCAGTTGCCTGACGTTCTAGTGTCGTAAGCCATATTCTTGCCAAAACTAACACCACTGACCGTTACACTAGGTGAGCTTTGCTGTTGACCGTTACCGTCTAAATAAGTACCCTGTATGCTGATATTTCCTTCCCATTGGTTAGAGTTTACAACATTTGAAAGGTAAATTACATTATCAGTAAAATGGTCAGAGTCACTGCCACTTACGCCATGTCCTTTTAAATCTTTTGTAAAGCCACCTATATTTACAGAAACGACCCCTTGGCTTTTATCACCAGTTGTAACTCCGTTATACACTGTAGAGATTGCACTAGATATGCCACCAGCATGAGCGTACGCTATGGTACCTATGCGAAAGTTCGAGCCACCTGACTCTTTGTCTCTTGATGTAGACTTAGTGGCTAGGTTAATTACTTTTACTAATCTGTATACAGGGTCTAGCGTATCATCTACGCTAAAATGTCTATACAGATTTACACCTGTTATTCTAGGATTATAATCATCTGTATCAACAGTCAAAGATAATTTTATGCTGTCGTCATTGCCAGCAACAGCTTGTTTTACAAATTGTTCTTGTAATTGTACTTCTTGATTGCCATCAAACACTGGAGTTGCTTTGTAATAATATGTTCCAGTAGCTATACTGCCTGTCTCTGTGCCCTCTACGGCTAAATCCCATGTTGTGGGGTAGTCAGGTATAGCTGAGTCGTATTTTAGGGCGTTAAAGCTGTGTGCTTCAAAAAAGAATTTTCTATTTATAAACTGTAAAAAACCAACATCTTGGTCATGCCCATTAGCAAATCTTAGGCTGTTTGCCATTGGAATTATTTGTATATCATCAGGTGGGTTTGAAGAAAAAGTGTGCAATACAACTTTATTAGAGTAGTCTTTATTAAATTTGACTATTTGATTGCTTTGGTCTTCATACCCAATCCAGTTTGCTCCGCCAGTAAGGTTGGCATCAGACCAGTAAAACAGTTGTGTTAGGTGAGTTCCGCTTAATGTGGCTTTTGATTCGAGTCCTTTTCTTTTGAGAATCTTCCCTGCGACATCGATGTCAAAATTCTCTGTATTCGAGCTTGCATTAAGAGGAATGTCCTCAGCATCGACGTTAGTAAGGAGCCCACCGTCGAATATTGGAATTTCTATTATCATAGTGCATCTTTTACTTGCATTGCTCCGTAGCTTTCACGACTTTGGAATTGTCCTTTAACTAAATCTCTATTATTGACATATCTAGCCATATGCCTGTCAGATATATCATACCTGCCTACATCCTCATACAACATTGCTTTTATATAATCAATTAGCATTGGGTGATATGCTTGCAATATAGCTGGCTTATCACCAGCTCCAGCAAAACTATACAAGAGACCTGACGCATTAGCTCTAGCCCCAAGACCTATTGTATCCCAGTTAGCTAATAAATTTTCCCAAGATGATTGCTCTTGTAAATTCATAGCTTGCTCTTCATCTATTTGCACTATTTGCTCATTAGCAGAAAATGTGCCTGATACATTAGAAAGTACTAAAGTTCCTGTATCATTGTCATTTATATCTTCTTCTATTTTTGCAGTAGCATTATTTGTCATGCCCTGTATCTGCTTACCAACTTGCCAATAACCTGATTTTAAAGACTTGTAATTTAATCTTTTATATGCGGTCGCACTATCATCTAAATTGTTTACAGTAGCTACGTATTCAAATAAAAGTAGACCAACAGTTGTAGGCGAGGGATATAAACATAAATTATTGCCTTTTATCTCGTAATACTCAGGTGTTCCAGTCCTAAAACTGCCATCGCTGTTCCTTTTTGGGAATAACTTGTGTTCAGGATACAATCTTAATATGCGATTGCGAAATTCTACATAGCTAGCCATTTCAATAAAATCTTCAGGTAGTTCTATCTCTCTATCGCCACTATCTATGTATATCCCACGAGTTCTTTCGTAGGACTTGGTATGAAAGGCAAAGTCTTGCTGTGCCTCTTCGCCAAATTTCTTAGCCTTGACTTTTACTTCGTCGCTAGGCTCAAAAGGTATTGAGGCTCGGTCTACGATTTGTGACCAAAGCATTATGCTCTACCCTGCGTACCAATTCCTTTAGGCTTTTCAATCTGATACCTGTCGTTTAGTGCTTTTATCTGATTAATAGCATTTGTATAAGCATTACCAGCCCTATCAGGCTTGTTATCCATTTTCCATAATTGAGATTCAGCAAAATCCAAAACAACTTCGTGCAAGGCTACGTTTAATTCGCACTCTGTGTTACCTGACGCTATAGCTGTTGGGTTTTTTAAATACCAAACATCTATACCACCTGATGGTTTTACAGGTTTGACATATATAGCCTCATTGAAGATATATGCTACAGGGTTAGAATCAGAACCTGCCAAATAAGAGTTTTCTAGCCTTTTAGCGTCTTGTGGCTCTATCATATTCGCAAAACCTAGGTCAACACTTTCATTGCTATTGTTAATGTCGTATACATTAATAGCAATAACGCCACTTCTTATTGGGTCAATGCCTAAATTAGTAAAAGTCGCTTTACCTTCTGGGTCTAAACCGTTACCAGTAGTATCATTATACACAGTGTTTGCAAATGTAGCTGTGTCTATTTCTTGTAATTCAGTTAGGTATGCATTATCAATTAAGTTTACAACAGTTCTTTGAGCGATATTTAATGCTTTTATTTTTGTAGCTTCGGTAAAATTTGCCTCAGAAGGGTCTTCCAACCTTAATCCGAGCATATCTATCATTTCTGTTCCAGTCATTTCTTCCTCTTGATGTGCAACCTAGGGGCAAGAGTGCTTTTACATGCGTGCCTGCCCCTAAGATTGCGGTTTTATTAAGTAGCTCTAGTTACTTTTTTCCATGTACCATTTGCTACAGTGCAAATATACATTTCTGCTCCAGTAGTGTCAAGATACATAGAACCTTTCACACTTGCGTGGTCAGGTGCTCCTTGTCCTGAGTAAAATCTTACTCCACCAATAGCAGTGTAACAAAAACCACCTGCGTCCTTTTCAGTTAGCATTCCAACAGTTTTTTTGTCGGATGCTGATTGTGCGGTTGCCATAATTAACTCCTATTAATATGAACTTGGTAGACCTGTTATCTTACCCATATAGCGAGGAGCAGAACAGGTTAATGCTCCTAACCATAGAACCTTTGCAATTCGAGCGTCTTGGTTAATCGGCTTTTGGAATGGCTCAAATGTAAAGTTTCTCTTTCTGTGGTGTCTAAACTGTAAGAAGTTCTCATTTAAAAAGAACATCATACCGTCAGGACAGTGGTCGTCAGCGAATATTGGTATATCACGGAAAGTTAAATTCCTGAATCCAGCATCAGCCTCAGAACCAGCAGACGCACCAAAGCGTTTCTGTGCTACTAATGACTCTTCGTAAGCGTCTAATATAACATTTGTGGTGACTATCATAGTCGGTCTTTGACCGTCAATGGTAAGTGTACTTACACCTTTTCTCAAATGGTCTTGAATGAAGTTTGCATTAGATGAGTCAACAATATTAGCATATGTTGGAGAACCTGATACGGTTGGTATATAACCACCACGGAACCAAGAGTAAGTACCTCTGTCAATTCCACCAAGTGTTCCAGTTGCTTTAATAATGTGCTGTAAACCAACAAAATCATTGCCAGTTCCATCTTGTGTGCCATAAAGGGTAGTACCAAAACTATCCTTCATTGCTTTTTCTGCGTTCTTGACTTTCGCCTCTAATAAATCTATAACTCTTTCAGCACCGTCGTTCAGAGCTTCTTCCCGACCTGAAATTGAAATAGTAGCATACATCTGTTTCCATTCGTATTCTGCATCAGTAAAGGTTTCACTTGGTGCCGTATTCATTACGTCATACCCAGTGTAAAAACCCTGAGATGTATTTTTTGCATACTCTACTGGTTGCAATACTTTCATACCGCCAGCAGTAGCTTTAGATTTTTTTAGTAAACGATGAGTCAAGACATTGCTTTCAAATATGTTATCTACTAACAAAGGAATATATTGATTCTTTGTTAAGGCAGATAAATTGTCATAATTTAGTGACATTTCTTGTCCTTTTCGTTAATTACTTATTTAAATAACTGATATTCCTTTAAAGCTATTTCTCTTGCGTGGTCAAATGTAGGTGACTTCTCAACCGTTGGGCTGTGTTCACCTTTCTTATTACTGTCCACTTCAGGTATAGCCTTAAGCTCATCAGCCTCTTTCAATTTCTTCATAGCTTTCATAATTGCAGATTCTTCAGTAGCTCTAGCTTGTGCTAGGACAAAAGCGTCTTCTAAGTCCGTAATATTACGTTCTACGGCAATATCTAACACCTCAGATACTGCATCACCATCATCCTTAAGCTCAGGGTGTGCGTTTACAAGTTGTGAAATCTCACGAGCAACCTCATCTTTCAGTTGCATTTCTCGTACTTGAGCTTCGAGCTCTTCGACCCTAGTGTCCTGTACAGGTTCAACTTGGGTCTCCTCTGTCTTTGTTTCTGCATTGTCAGAAAACTTTACAGTAGACTCCTTAAAAAACTCATGGTCTTCACCTAATAAGTCTTTCATGGTTTCCACAACTTCATCGTCCTTCATTACACCATTAATGCGGTCAAATTCTGCTTTGAGTGCTTTTTCTTGCTGTGCAACTTCTTGAGCTTTTTGTGTATTGCTCTTTTGCCACTCTGCTTTATTGGACGAATCCCTTAAAGCCTCTTGCAGTTGTTCAGTTGTGTAGGTTACCCCATCTATTTCGATTTCTGTGAAATCAATAACTTCAGGTTCACCATCTTCTGTAGTAACTGTTTCTTCTGAACTTTCAGGTTGCTCAGTCTCCTGAGTCTCTACTTGTTCTTCAGTCGTTACTTCACTGTCGGTACTTTCGGCTGGTGCTGTCTGTTGCTCGCTTTCGCTGGGTGTAAAAAGCGAGTCAGCAACACTCGATTCTACTATTTCACCGTAAGTGCCCCCTTCTATGTTCTCACTCATAGTTATGTTTTCTCCTATATTGTAAGAACTGTACTGCTAGAAATTCTTTATATATATACATTTAAAATAGATAAATCGTTACACTTGGTTCATTAAATCAGGATTATTACGCAATGTTTCATATATTTCATCTTCATTGCTACCAAGTGACTCAGGTGATGGTGGTTGCTGAGCTTGTTCTTTGTCTTCTCTAATCTTAGCTAACAACCTTTCTTTTGATGGCATTTCCATATTTTCAACTATATACTCAGGGTCTGTTACGATTCCAAGTTGGGCAAGTTGCAATATTTTATTTTCTATGAACATCCTATTCTCAGGCAACATAGAGCCTGCCTTTGCCCTGACTATTAAATCTATATCCTTAAACATTACACCTACAAGGTCTCTAGGCTCAGATACCCCATCGTTGCCAACAAAATTCACACGTTTTACTTGATTGCCTAAATGTTTAAACATTGCAACCCATACTGTACCTAGCATAGAAATTGCTTGGTCTAAGGTACGAGATTTGAAGTCAATCTTAGTTGTACTAGCTTGGCGATATATTTGAGCTTGGACTCCACTTGTTACGTTACTGGCTTCTTTGCCTTGAGTTGCTTTATTGACTCCACTTACTGTCTCGAATACGTCGCCAAGTAGTTGATAAAAGTTAAAAACATATGATGGCATTGACGGTGGATTCTGCATTTGTACATTACCTGCACCCTTTTTGCGTATGATTTGTGCTGGTTTATTGCTTATTTGTTGCTCAACGCCTGTAGATTCATCTACTACCCACATAGGATTAGCTGTTAGATGTATGTTATCCATAATCTGTGAACTAATTCTATCCATTGCTAGATTGAGCGATTTGAGCCTTTTTGGCTCAGGCTTTCCCCAAAACGAATGAGGAGAACCAGTATTTTTAATCGTAACAAAAGGAAAAGGGTGGGGGCAGTGATTTTCTTTGTTGAGGAATGGGTATTTTGTTTTTCCGTCATACAGCAAAACTCCATTACTTATAATAACTTGCCTAACGCCATTAGGATATTTGTATCTTTTTTCTTCTTTACCGTCCTCTGTATAGGTATACTCCTTAGATGGGTCTCTCATGTAGCACTCAATAACTAAAGACCTTGGCTCTAAGTCTTCCATAGCCTTGCCATAGCCTTCATAATAGTTAGTTTCTTGCCCTTTAGTATCGGTAACCTGTATCTTATCGTCACCAAACTTAGTAGTTCCTATTGTTGTAGCAGAATATTTGTCTAGGTCTGACATTGCTTTTACGTGTTCACCGTTCTCAAAACGCTCCCTTATCTCGTATATTGGCATAGCAGACGCTAAACACACCCATTCTGCATTTTCTAATTTTGTAGCTGAAGGGTTAACATAAAAATTAAAAGGGTCTACAATGTCACAATCAGGCATATCATCTACATTATTCCATTGAGTTTTCATAATACCAGTTCCGTATACAAGATAATCCAATAAAAACTCAGGTATCATGTTTTGCATATCTCTAGTTTGCCACAGTTCATCCATAAAGGCTTGTAACGTGTCCGCTACGTTCATTCCTCTGTTATCTCCAGTTACACTTAGGATGTCAATTTTAGGAGGTCTAGAGGTCAAAATAGGAATCATTGTGTCGATAGCAGATGCAATCAAATCTACGGTAATTTGATTTTTAAACTGAGGCATATTCATACCTTCCCAGTGATTGCCTTGGTATAAACCTTCTGCCTCTCTCCATAGTTTTGTAACCTCTGAGCGTGCTTTTCTAGCCATCTCAAACATATTTTGTGTTCTAGCGATTGTTTCTTTGTCTTGTGGTGTTGGTTTATATTTTAACATTGTTTTCCTATAGGGTGGTAATTTGGATTACATTGGATGTCTAGAAAGCGTGTAGCAATCATAGCAATTGCCTTTTCGTAGTCAAGCATTGAAGAATCGTCAAGCTCTACTTCAGAAGAATCATCTGTGGGTAAATTAATCTCATACTCTCCCATTTCGTCAAACAGTATGATTTTAATCAATTCCTTACCCCCATGAACTGGTCGTCTAGTGCTAATAGCTTTTCAAGCTCCCTTTGCATAAATGGTTTTACAATATCTTTACGAGGACTACCAAGGTACATCAGTCCATATCTGAGAGCATCCGCTCCGTGGTCTTCTTGTGTCGTGTCCAAATCCTCAGGTTTTTTTTCTGAGTGAACAAGCATAGGTAAAGTCCTAATTAAGTTTTTACAATTAGAGAAAAATTTAATACGTGGTTCAGGTTTATCCGAGTCATTCCATTCTAAATACTCACGTACAAGGTTCCATCCGTTAATTCTATCGTTATTAGCACGGTTACAGTTTATATCATTGAACTGCATTATGTCCGCTATAGACATGTGGGATGGCAATGGACTTGACCAGTTATTGGTATTCTGCGGATTCTTAATCCAGCATGCAGGGTCACCAATAGTGTTCTGATATTTTTCTTTTTCGCTTAATTCTTTGATTTTTTGAATATGGTGACTGAGGGGTTGACCTGCTTCATAATGTTCCTTGTAGACGTATGCAGTGCCGTCGTAGTCAACAGCAATCCATAGCATACAGAAAGGAGCAGACATCCCATAGTCAAAAGCACGATAACGGTGCCAGTCGTCAGGTATTTTAAAAGGTTTAACAACGTGTTTTTCATATCTCCACTTATTAAAGTACTGCCCTGAGAATACATCCCAACTTCCGTTTAACCAAGCTTCTTGTAATTCTTCAGGTAATCCCTTAAGGGTATTTACATATTCAGGGTCGTTCTTCATAAGTGTAGGGTTATCGTATACACGAGACGGTATAAAAATCCTTTCCCTGCCAGTACGAGGGTCTTTATATTCCTTATTTCTTGCTACATCTACCCATCTTTGCTTTACCCACATATGACCAGCTCCGCCTGGATTTGTTGTGCAAAAAACCTGTGGTTGTAGACCGCTTACTGTGGAACGGCAAGTAGATATTAATCGTAAATAGTTTTCCTCGTGTGGTATAATAGTAAGCTCTTCTATAAGAATCTTTTGATATTCGTGACCAAGATACTTGTAAGTTGCGTCACTATCCGCTAGGTGACCAGTACGTATCTTAGCACCACTAGGAAAAGTAAATTCTGCTGGGTTACCTGCTACTTTTACACCTAGACTGCGATAGAACATTTTGGCTCTATCAATCCAGTCTCTCAGGTCGTCATAATTTCTACGAATTACTAAACCTCTATACTTCTCATTTTGTAGATATGAAGGCTCTATCATCCAAGCTAAACCAGCTTCGGTCTTACCACCCCCTCTTGCACCCCCATAAAGCACTTCAAATGCTGTTTGCTGTAAAGCTGTGGTCTGTGCACCTTCGTGGGGTTGCCATATTATTTTTTCAGCCATTAACTACAACGACATTTCCATTTACGTAAAGATAGATTTACCCTAGACTTAGGGTCATTTGCGGTTGCCCTACCAGTGCGTTTCTTCTTCATGCCACACATACGTGCACAAAAAGATTTTTTTCTAGATTTGCGTTCACCAGTAGGATTTGATTCAGTGACAGGGGGCTTTAAAGTGCCTTTTGTATAACTTGCCCTACCCTTAGCGTTTAAACCACCTGTAGGATTCTTGCCTTCTTTCCTAGTCCAAGCTTGTGACATTAGACCATCTTAATCTTTTTTTTCTTTTTAGGTGCAAATCCACCCTGTTTCTTTTGCATCTTAGCGTAAGTCTTAGGGTCAATAGTAGTATTAGCCTTAGAACGGCTAGTACCTGCTTTTTTACGTTTATTTATGTTTTCATATAAGCTCATTTATGCCTCTGCTGATATATCTTTTATAACTTCTTCTGCTACCTTATCGACTTTAGTAGCCACATGGGGGGTCTTGTTTATCTTTTTTTCAGGTAAAACTATAACTCCCTGTGATATTTCCCCTTTAACATCCATTTCTACAGATTTTAAATGTGGGGCGATACGGTCAATTAGTATGTTAACAGCTTTCCACTGGTTATCGTCGCCATCAGTCATAGCTGTATCCATAATCTTTTGTAGTAATGCAGGGGTCTGAGGATGATTTCTAATCCATTCTCCCCATGACTTTGCTAGGTTTTTCTTGTTTGCCATTTACAATATTCCGTGTGTCAATAAATTAAGGTAAGAGCTGGGAACTGCGAAGTCCTGTTCAACGGATAGGGGGGTACCCTACCCTCGACAAGCCTGACACCTTTAAATCTGTGCGGATGTGCATGCAATCCTGTACTTTTTCTGTACACTTTGCTGGCTGTCCTCTAAGATTTAAGGGTTATGAACCCTTGCTCACATTATCAATTAACTTGAGGCACTATTAATTGATTTTTGAAATCGAAAAAACGTGCCTGAATTGGGTGCATATTAAACACTGTTACACTGCTAACCTAGTATTATTGTATCTTACCTGCTCGACGACAAACAAACTTTTTTTAACTTTTTTTAAAAAAATACTTGACATGTGTTACTTAAGTTACTTAATATGGTTGCGATGGTTAAATGATTTAATTACTTTTTTAGTAAAACACACACACAGGAGAACAAAATGAAAAAAGAGAACTTCGAGAAACTAATTCAACCAATCTTAAACCAAATAGACAAGGGCGTTATACCTTGGGATAAACCATGGAATTGCGAATATGAAGGTGGCGAGCTATCCTTCGGTCTTCAACGTAGTGCTAGCACTGGTAAATTATACACTGGACTTAACAGTCTTATCTTACAGTGCATTGCTCAGGACGCAGGCTATAAAAATAGATATTGGGCAACATATCGACAGCTTAGCAAGCTAGGCGGTCAGGTTCGCAAAGGTAGCAAGGGCACAACTGTATTCTTTTGGAAAAAAGCTAACTTTACCGTCGGTGAGAAGACATGCACTACTTGTCAAGGTGCACCAGTTTACGACGGCAATGAGTGTGGCAATTGTGATTCATCAGGACGCAATAGCTGGTTAATTAGATGCTACACTGTCTTTAACTTTGACCAGTGCGATTTTCAGGACGGTGTACCTACCAAGTTTGTACCTAAGAAAGTTGCCAAGCCTAAGAAGGTTGCCAAGACAGTTATTCACAAGCAAGCACAGAAGGTTGTAGATAATTATACTAAAAAGCTAGCAGGCGGTCTTAACCATGGTGGTGACAGTGCTTTTTACAGCCCTTTGTCTGACTCAGTGTCAGTGCCTAAGAGAACACAGTTTAAAACACCTAGTTACTACTACAGAGTGTTATTCCACGAGCTAACGCACTCAACTGGTCATAAATCTAGGCTTGACAGGTTCAAGAGCTTTGCTAGTCACCAGTTCGGTAGCGTCGAGTACAGCAAAGAAGAGTTAGTTGCTGAGTTAGGTGCTTGCGGTTTAGCTAGCCACCTAGGCATTGACCCTAAGGTAGAGCGTAAGAATTCAGTAGCTTATCTACAATCATGGTCAAAGGCTCTTAAGGACTCACCTAAAGAGTTTGTATACGCCTCACAGCAAGCGTTTAGAGCAGTTAACTTGATACTCGCCAAGTAATGCGAGCTAGCCTAAATTGGATGCAGGGCGGTTCGATTCCGCCCTTAGGCTCTATAGCAATAAAGCTATAACATAAAACACAAAAGGAAAATACAATGAGAATAGTATCTGAAACTATAAACAACCATGATACAGAAAATGATATGATGACA
>Ga0160423_10000882_pt1 | contig 25030 bp, 28 predicted proteins | sample CRUFie14St8metaG_FD_108191 | JGI IMG/M metagenome (GOLD analysis project Ga0160423, IMG submission 108191) | Marine microbial communities from the Costa Rica Dome - CRUD Field 142mm St8 metaG | ecosystem: Environmental > Aquatic > Marine > Oceanic > Photic zone | place: Costa Rica: the Eastern...
AATGAATGTGTGTGTAATTGGTAACGGTCGATTGTCGAAATATGAAGCCTAAAATTGATTCGTGTTGTACAAAATGCAACATTCGTAAAACTCCGCGGAACACTTCCTATGATGATGATAGTATCATAATCATAATCATAATCATAATCATAATCATAATCATAATCATAATCATTATAATAGTGGTTATAATGTTTCAGCGTAAAATAAATGTAATTCACCATAAATCATAGAATAATTTCTTTGACTACAAAAAATGAGTGTGCCTTTATATAATGAATGTGGGTTTTTGAATGTATTTCCAAATGATGTGGATTGTGCAACTTTTAATGAACTGAATGACACTCAAAAAAATGAATTGCTTTCTTACTGTGGATTACCAATACTCGGATGGTTTAAAAGAAACGCAAACCCGGCAGAAATAGAAGCAAAAACTGCCGCATGTACTTCAGACACCACGGGCATGATTGAAATTGTTGCTGACACAAATGATGCAAATTCAAATACTGCAAATACAAACAACGGGTCATTAAGCGATAGCGACGGTAATTGTATCCTAAATACAAGTTTTTCAAATCAAGGAGAATGTCAAGCCGTGAGAAAATGCGTGCAAGGTCAATACGAACACCAAGCTCCTTCACTCAGTACAGATAGAATTTGTAGGAATCACTCGGCTCAATGTTCATCCACACAATATGAAATACAACCAGCCACTGACACACAAGATCGACTTTGCGCACCTCTCACAACATGTTCAGAAAATCAGTTTGAAAGTCAAAGCCCCACAAGCACTCAAGATAGAATTTGTCAAAATATCGCACAGGAATGCACAAATAATCAATATGAATCGCAAAGTCCGGGATTGAGACAAAATAGAATATGCTCGCCAATCACCGAATGTGCCTCAAATCAATTCGAGTCTCAAGCACCGACACAAACGACAGATCGTATATGCACAAACTTACGAGTTTGTAATGATGTCAATGCGAATCCAACAAATCCAACAGAGTATGAAATTTCTCCACCAACTGACACGTCGAATCGTCAATGCGCAAATCTAACCACATGTGATGATGTTGTCAGAAATCCGACAAACCCAACACAATTCGAGAGTGTGCCACCTACAGCCTATACAAATCGTCAGTGTGCAACGTTGTCACCACCATGCAATGATGTCACACACCCAAACAACATTGGAAATACTAATCGTGCAACCGAATATGAATCACCCGCTCCTGGTGTATCCAATGATCGTAGTTGTTTGCCTTTGGCTATTTGTGATTGGAACCAAACTAATATAAATCTATCCACACAATACGAAAGCGCAGCACCTACCAAAAATACGAATCGAATATGCTCACCTCTTACAGTTTGTCAAAATGATATGGCAGATCCGAGTGACACCAATCCATTTGCCACAGAATACGAATCTAGAGCACCGGAATACAATGCGGATAGACAATGCTCCCCGCTAACAATATGCAATACAACAGATGTAAATACAGTGACACCGACACAACTTCCAAATCCATTACCTACACAAATGGTACATCGTACCAGAACAGCAACGACAGATAGAGAATGCTCCACCCTCACAATATGTCCATCATCAGAATATGAAAGCAGTAGTCCAACACATACCACCGATCGTCAATGCACACCGATAACTGATTGTGAAAGATGCAATCCTACTTTTCCTGATTGCACAGATTGCGCTTATGAAATACGCCCTGCAGATTCAAGTGCAAATCCACCCATTTCACGAGGTGATGCTGTACGCTTATGCGAACGCGAAAACTCGGTGACTTGTGACTTTGACTCGAACGAAATGATACAAAATCTAAAACAAATGTACGTTCAAGATGCAACATGCACACGGAAACGAATTGCTTCACACTTGAACATGCAATGGACGAGAAACGAAAATGATGTATGCGTGATTGGTTGTGGTACAGGCTCACATTATTTTAGAGGATCGTGCAGAGTTCTCGGACAAGATGACTGCTCTGATTATGTCACAGAAGCATCTTACATAAAAGAACGACCCAGAAATAGTAATACCGAATGGAACTATCCATTCGTGAATTGGACGATTGTTGGTGAAAGACGTGACCTAAATGAGTGTGATAATTCATCACCAGAAAATACTGTCGATATAAATGGGTTTTGTCGTCATAATGATTGGTCAGTAAACCAAAATACAACAGAAAATAATAATAGAAGAACCATGTCGTGCGAAGCAACTGCAGTCGCTAGTCCAAACGAGTTGAAAAGAAAAACAAAGTTTGAAACAATTCCTGCCTACTTCTCAAATGTAGATTTTGCTGAAAATATGCTGCACAGAACTGCAAACAATTGTTCATCTACCGGAAGAACACCGTCAAACTTTTCCGAGTGTGTCCCGACAACACACTTCACATCTACACCCGGATCCAAATGGGAATATGTTGGCACAACTAAGCCAACGAATACAACATTACTAACAGGAGGTGTAGATCCGATTGTAAATAATCTTCCGAGAAGCGGATCAAATATTCATGAATTTCAATTTTGTGAATTGGTAAATACAAATAAACTTGGACCGGATTTTGTACATTATTGTCAAGGAACGCCACAATTGTCAGGTTTCATAGATTCTGATGCGACAAACTTGCCAATATTTAGAGATGAAAATAATAACTTTGTAGATATAAAAGATCTGAATTCTTCATATGTTATCCAAACATCAAACGGAGAATATTATAAACATGTAAAAACAGTAGAAGAAGGCATGAAGGACATGATAAATACAAATTTGACGCAAAATGATATCTCTCTACCTCCGTTCAAAATAGCAGAACCTGCTATACCTTATCAGAGTTGTAACCATGTGAATGAAGTTGACTGCGCCAATTTTGCCAGAGCATACAATATAAATTATACAGGTACACAGGCTGGAGATGATCAACAAAAAGAAAAAGGGTGTCTCATGAGAAGCATGGGATATAGATATCAACCATATATTGAATTTATCAATCGAAGTGATAATGATCCAAACAGATCATTAGATCACATAAACGAATGCACTAATCAAGATGATGTATCCTGTGTTTGCCGAATCTAAAAAAAAATAAACATAAAAAAATATTATCATTTACAGAAACAATGGCTTTATTTCTTTCACTACATGATAAATATTCAATTCTTGAATTAGAATCAAAGTATATGAACATTAATTATATGATAAATACCAATGAATATTTGAAATTATTTGTTAGCACTAGTATTGATGCAATAGATATAAATTCAGTTGAGAAACTCGTTCGAAAAATGGACACGGGAAACGGTACTGATGATATTATGCTAGGACTTTCAAAATTATATGATATATTCCTACCAACTGAACACATGATGAGACGATTGTCACTAATGCATCAAAATTTATCAAACACTGGAAATTTACACGAATTTTGTGTCACATGTGTATATATAGCAGCAATGGAAAGCCTTTTAAATAAACTGCCAGAAAAAATACAAAAAATTAAATCAGAATCTATATTGCAACAATCAAAAATCAAGAAATCTTTATCGTGCTGGTTTTGAATTGCGTTCATCAACATGTTTTTTTTATTATTCGTTTGTTTACAAAAAAGCACCGTGGATGTGATAGTAGCATGTCAGCCTTCCAAGCTGGATGATCGGGAGCGTAACCCGGACGGTGCATACACTTTTTTTGCAAAAAAAAATGAAAACATGAAACAAGGAAACCTAGACAAATTTTTTAATATCAAACATAAACGACCTGTACCAGAATTCTTCACACTCACAGAATCATTTACATGCATCCTTGCAAAAGATACAAATGCACAATTTGTAAAACATTGCAATATTCGATTGTACAATAGTAACTTTGAAGTAACTCTATACTGTCATCCAATTTTTCTAAAACCGTTCCAACTCTCAAATGAATGCATCTTTTCTGAAAAGGCAGTCTATTTTCTAAAATCACTCTTACAGAAGGCAATACGTCGCGGATTCACAGAACATGCACTTTATGCAGCCTACACGCTTCTACAACTTGATCCGATTGTTCTATATAGACGATTACCAATCATCATGATGGAAGATGTATGCATTCACGATAGCTTTCAATCTCTTGTATGGCATATGATGGCAGAAATAAAACCCAGTGAATGCTTTGTCAAATATATACTCGGAGTTGTTGCATTCTTGTGTGATCATAAAACCGCAATATCCTATGCAAAACATACAAGCTTAACTCCCAAAATTCCTGATATTCCAATTGTCTGGGCAATTGTGTTTAGAATTCAATATGGCGGTATGAAAGGTGATGTAGAAATGATGAATTATATCGCGAATGCTATCATATCAAACCAAATGGAGACAGTGCAAACAGAAATACAATTATACAACGACAATGTAAACACACCAACCGTATGGATGTTTGAAGCCATCGACTTCCATGTATTACCGAGTATTCTTTGCTTGCCTTTAAATGTACCGCAAGACGAATTGAAAAAAATGATGTGGATCAATTCTTCGTGCATCAATTACAGAAAACAGAATACCCCATATAAACTAGAAGAGTGGAAGAAGATTTGCCATACGATACGAGAAAAACAGATGTTGTATTTTGAGACACTAAAAAAATAATATTTGTTGGTATAAATGTGGAAGGCCGAAGTTCAACTCCAACAACTTGAGTACGGGTTGCTGGGATTTCTTTCGCCAGCAAAGAAGCTCCCAACACCAACATATACGCTCAATCCTGTCACGGATGCAGAGCTACAAAGAAGAAAAGAAGCAATTGAAAAAAGGAAAAAAATAGAGGCCGCACAAATAGAGTGTCAAATAAGAAATAACAAAAAAATAAAAAAGGCTCAAATACAATGCCAACATTTGGCTGGGAAAGCTAAAGAGGAATGCATAACTACAAACACTAAAATTGAAAATTGTAAGGTTTAAAAGTACATGTACACGTATCCTACCGGGACTACCATCAACATATTATGCTCCGCATCATTCACTTGAATGTATGCAAACAAATCTTCCTGACCACAAAGCAGAAAAAAGCATTGTGCGTCTTTATTTTTTTCCATCAAGTCTAAAAAATCAATTAATAATTGCCCATGGACATGTAAAACGTTTTGAGGAGGATCTCGCGGTTGTGTACCCAACCATAATGCCGATAATTTTTCAAGAGACTCATTATTCAGTATGCTTAAAGACCCTGTATCGGTAATTTCACTCATCCACTGCCTAGCCACGCTTGCATCACACTTCATTCCGTGAACGAGAGGCTGAAACTTGAACAAATGCAAATGCTGATTGGTAATATTCTTTTTCACAATAGCCATGTACTTGTCAACAAGTTTTATCAACACAAGAGGCATTCCGTCCCGCATCAAATTCGAATGCAGACTGACTTCACATTCCCTCTTCTTGAAACTCGTTCGAAACGACGAAATCTTACCATGCCATAAACTCAAAATTTGATCACTGCAATTCTTGTCCAACAAATAAGACTTTTCATTCTGATCAACAACATAAAATGGATTTGTTAAATCCTGATGTATTGCTATATTCTTTGAGTAGTGACAAGTCAACTCAGACAAAATGTTTTCTAAAATAGAAGTCATATCCTTTCGAAAAAAAGTATCGAAAAAAATTACATCATGCAAGATCGTAAGAAAAATTCCAAGAGACGACGAGCTTTGATGCGCCGATGCAACCGCGCAATATTAGGCGAAGACGAATTGTTCCTGATTATGCAATATTATGTTGAAAACATGATAGATTTCACACTTAATCGATCAGTACGATCTCATAATGAAAACATAATACGTAATCATGTCTTTCGAACCTTGTTCGGTCTTTCTTGCTCAAAATCCGCATTCAAGTACAGTAAACATCTCTTTGCAAAATATCTGTGGCATACACAATCATACATGAATGTCTATACCGATGCCTTTAATATTGCACACATATCTCACTTTACTTTTTGGTCACAATTCAAATGGAAAAATAAATATCGTCTATCTGTACAATGTGCTTGGAATCAAACCATTTCAATTCTATGTTTTGTCACACTTGATACGGTTGGTACTTATCGACTTCGCTTTCTGTCGGAAGACGATGCAAAAAAAGGAAATATATTGTTTACGAAACACACAAAATGCGTTCCAATCATCTCCATGTCCCACAGAAAAGCAGATGTGGAATTTATAAATGGATTCTCTTACTTCCAATTCCAAAGGCAATCTTAAGTTTGTCGCGATTTCGCACCTTTGGACTTCTATGCATTGAAGAAAGGTTTCAGGTAAATCACATCACCATTCTTTAAAACCGTAGATCCAGGTTTCATTTCATTGTTTATTTCAATGCTGTAATCAAAATCAGGTTTTGTAATTATATTCTCAACAGATGAATCTTTATCAATACTCAAAACTTGATCATTCATGAAAACAAAAATATGTTTGTTTAAAAGCTTTGAGCGAATATTATCGACGAATACAGTCAAATCGCTAGATTCATTCATATGCCGTATGTACAATTGTCGATAAGCAGAACATGTGTCATCTTTATACATCCAATGTGATGCAGTGCCGTATTCTGCAATTTTATGCATACATTTTGTTCTAACTTGCACCTCAACAAAGGTATTCACGATATTATATACAGCATGTAAAGATTGATACCCATTTGATTTTCTAAACATGATGTAATCCTTGTAAGATCCATCTTGCACATCCCAAATAGATGAAAGTATATCCATCACATAATAACAACATTGTTCAACATCAGTATCTAAAACTATACGCATTGCAAGTATATCTCGAATATCATGCAATTTTAGTCCAGTCTTTTTCATTTTTTCAGCAATAGAATGATACGATTTCGTTCTATAGGTAATATCACACTTTATATTGTGTTTACATAAATTTTCTTGAACCTTGCTCACAACGAATTCCCAAAAAAACTTTTTATTCCATACAAATTTGTTTGTGAATTCGCTGATGATTACATATTGCTCATTATCCAAATACCTAAAGCATAAATCACCCAACTCGCATTTCAACTTGTATAGTCCAAAACGATGAGCTATTGGGACAAATATATCACTCGTTTCTTTGGCAATCTTCCGTTGTTTGCATACAGGTAAATAGTTTAGTGTTCGCATATTATGCAACCTTTTCGCCAATATTATCACTAATATACGCCAATCTGTAGACATAGAAATAATAAACGAACGCATATTTTCAGTGTTTAACGTCTCATATATCTTTGGTGGCAGCGTTGATATCTTTTTCACACCTTGTACTATATCACTAATATTTGGCCCAAATAATTTATTTATATCGTAGTTAGCATCCCTTTCTTTTAATATATCATGCAAAAGAGCAGTAATAATCGAATACGCGTCCATCTTGTGAGTGCACAAAATCAAACATAATTCATAAGGATTCATCACTAAATGATCTCCACTCGGTCTATACTGACCGTGATGTGCAATGAATGAATATTCAAAAGATAAACAAATACTACGAGGGTAACTCAAATATGAAGTTTGCTCTTCAAGATTCCTTGACATCTTATGTAAAATGAATGATTCATAGTCTGTCAGTTTTGGAATACTTACATGACGCGATAATTTTGAAGCATACACAAATGCCAAACCACATACAAAAAGATTCCACATTTTACATAAACGAAACGTTTTCATGCTTGTCAAAAAAAAAGGGAAAAATTGTCGAAAATATTTTTTCATGCTCGAGATGGTACACTATTGGGAGGCTTGGATGCAATAGGAGGTGCACTCTTGGGGGCAACACTACTGAAAGACTTGGATACAACAGGAGGTTCACTCTTGGCAACACTATTGGGAGGCTTGGATGCAACAGGAGGCGCACTCTTGGGGGCAACACTATTGGGAGGCTTGGATGCAACAGAAGGCGCACTCTTGGGGGCAACACTACTGGAAGACTTGGATACAACAGGAGGTACACTCTTGGCAACACTACTGGAAGACTTGGGTGCAACACTCTTTGGAGCAGAATTCATTTGTGATGCTTTGTTGCCTACATTTACAACAATGTCTTTCATTTTCTTCGTCTCTTTAGATGTCGATTTTCCTCTGATTGCCATTATTATGTTAGTAATCGCATTACTTCTCTCTTTATTACAAAACACAAACAATAGTAATATAAACAAAAACATGAAAATCGATCCAATAATTAAAGGGATTAAAATTTCGGGTTTTAGTATTGTTATAACCAAGTCATTATCTATTGTCATATTCACTCCTATGTTGACTATAGACACATCATCGTTAGAAAAGATAAAATCAATACTTTCTTTTGATGACCATAAATTACTTGCGATAAGAGTGAGAGGTATCACAAAAAAACCTAGTAAACTTATGGAAATTATACTTGGTTCGTTCATTTTTATGATACGCACTTTTTTTAATCTTACTCCACGAGAGTCAAAATATAATCTATATCATCATCCTGTTCCCCCACCTTGTCGTCAATATTTGTACCACTAAATATAAAAGAATCCAATGTATTTTGGCGCAAGGACGATAACATATTTTCTTGTACAAGTTTGGATATTGGTGGCTTCTTGGAAATAGGTTTGCGAGAAATTGGTCTGTGTAAAAAAGAACCATTAGAAAACCGATTGGACAAACTAGAAGGCAAACTAGGACAAAATTTTCGTGCCAATTTGTTCTCCTCTTCCTTGATCATTTGCCAACTTTTTGTACTATGATACTCATAAATATTTTGCAGACATGTCGTTATGTACATTAACACATCTTCGCCAACCTCAAAAAGACTTTTCCCCAATCTGCCACTTGCATCTGCAGAGAAGAAAATGTCACGATATTTGAACTGTTTGTGTAGAAGTCGAATACGATCTATAGCTAAGTCAATCGCTTCTTTTTCTTCATTACCAAGCTTACGAAAACCTCCAATCTGAATAGACCATCCAGTAGATATACCAATGGATCGACATAATTTCTTGTAGGGTCGTATGCAAGCATTTCCTGCACCTCTACACAAGTCGTTTCTCTGTTGAAAGTTATCATTGAATACAAATAAACAATTCTTAAAAGATTCATCCTCGATCATGACTTCAAAATCTCCGCTGACGCCGTCTTCAAGTTTGGCATTCTTTACAAAAAATATTGGTCGAGCCATGAAAAAAAATATTTCGAAAAAAATTTTTCCAGTGTCCTTTTTTTTCGAACAAGAGTATGTACCCTTTGATTCGATTCACCAGAACGGTATCTGCTGCAATTATCTTTCACGAGTATCCAATTGATGCTATTGCTCTTGCAGAATGTACAAGTGTTATTATTCCAATACTAGACATATCTACAATGTATGAAAAGTTGGGACTAATCGTTTCCATCATGTATGCACCGCAATATACATCTTCAATACTTGGTAAATATGTAAATTCTATAGAAACACGCAACCGTGTATTCTATAAAACGGAAATATTTTGCATATTTATTTTTCTGTCCTTTTTTATTTCTACACAGAATTCAATCATGTAAAAAAAAGTAATTTGTGCACACAAAAAGCACAATTTAGATAGACACTTTCGCTCTGAACAAACGATTACATGTCAATCTTCTTAAAACGGTTCTTGGCTCTGTAACCAAAAGAGTTACAATGAATGATACAACAGCCGATAAAATGATACCAAGCCATAATGTGCCTACAGAACCACTCTCTGTCATGTCGACGAGTTTCATAAGACTGGCAGGAGATGGTACCCCAGTCAAACCGAAATCCGCAATTTCAAAAATTCCAGTCGCTGTAACACCACCCAAAATTAGAGGAACAAGAGTTTGTGGATACATGAAAACAAAGGGAAAGTACACAAAGTGGGCTCCACCAATAGCTAAGATCAACAAAGCGAGTGGAATTGTCGAAGATACAACTGTTGGAGAAACAAATAACAATCCAGTCAAAAGACCGATACCAGGTCCTGGATTCGACTCGAATGTGTAATATATAGACGTGGTGGTTGCACCAGATCCCATTTGAGACAATACGGAGCTAGAGCTGATAAATAGCACTTTCATTGGTTCTATGAGTATGTGACTCAATGGCTTCCATGCATTTAGCAATGATTCAACACCGTCGGCCAATACAGGAAGTAATTCCTCTACAAGCGGCTTGAACATAGTGTATGACAGATATATACCTGCAAGACCGGTGAATGTCAAAAGTGTTGTGTTGATAATCGATGTCAAGAATACAAATCTATCCTTGACAAAAGTGTTGACACAGTATTCCAACATCTTGACAACATACGAAACCAGTAGGGACATAATTACGGATGCGAAAAACATTGGTATTTGAGCACTGCCTATGGATCCAATAGACACAACCGCGGAAACTAAACCTGTCTTCAAACCATTAATTGTATATCCAACACCAAACGCAGCTACTGCTGGTAATATGTTAGATGTACCAAGTGCCACTAAAGGCGCAAACTTTGCATCTGGCGCCCATGCACCCGGTAGAACAAATGAAGCCAGCAAACCACATGTCAAAAATGTGAATAAACTTGGGTAAAACATACTTTCTAACACACGAGTGCATCCTTCAAATTTATTGAAATTCCCATATATACTAGGTAGTCTAATCGTGTTCGGAACACTAAGAGTAGGACAATGCAATGGCAATGTCATAGAAGAAAGATCACAAAAGAATCGTGATCTTGATTCTTCGGCATCGGTTTGACAATCATTCACAACATTCACAACTTTAGTGGATGTCTTGTGTTGGACTGAGCTTTTATCGTTGGCATATCTTTTCTGGACATGGCCTAAGCTCATTTTATTTTTTAAGACAAGGAAAAAAATTATGATAGAATAGAGAAAAAAAATCAAATTTTTTTCGAAACAAACATGAATTTGTCCAACATTGCTTCTTTCCAACCTGAACAAAAGGTGAATGCACGGCTTGCAGTCGTTGATATTCAAGTATATTCTTACTCGGGTGGAGAGAGAACGAAATTGATGTTGAAAGATGAAGAAGGAACCGAAATAGAAGGCATTGGGTTCCAGGACGTACGAAATATTTGTCAAATGCTTAAAATTGGGAAAACTTATGTCTTCAACGATGTAATAAGCACTTCATACAACGATAAGAAACAACTCAAACTCACTTCGTTCTCATCAGTACATACATCTACTTCGAAAATACCATCAACTCAAAATTTGACCGATGCCATTAAAAACCCTGAAGGATCATTTGTATCACTTATTGCTGTTGTATCCATGTGGTCGGAAAACACTTCTGTAAATCCACGCTCAAATGCAGAATCGAGACGAATTCAAATTTCTGACCCAACCACTCAAGTTGATGTTCTTTTATTTAATCAAGCATGCAAAGCTGAACTGAAAACAGGTGACATCATTGCATTGCGAGCAAAGATTGGGTCAAACGCATCGGTCGTGTGCTTTAATCCGCCAGAAATTATTGATGACACAGAACTTGAAGAATGGTGGAAAGATTCTGGAGCAAAGGAACATAAACGACTGAAAAGTACAAACTTTACGAAAATAGGATCCATCACATCCGAAAGCATTGGAAGTCGAATCGACGTCGAGGGTGTCATAAGTTCTTCAGCTCTAAATTCAAGCACAACGCAATCTGGCATGAAAAAAAGATGCGTAGAAATTGTGGATGATTCTTGTTTTTCAATCGAAGCCACTATTTTTGGTGAAAGCGCAGAAAGTACCTTCAATGTAGGGGACAAAATTTGCGTTTCCGCCACAGTCAGTGATTGGAATGGTATATCTTTGGTCGTCAATGCACTTCATAATTGCGGCGAAGATACACCTGTAAACCTCTTTTCCAGCATTCAAGAATGGTGGAAAAAAGAAGGTTCGCTCGCAAATATTACAAGTCACACAATCTCTAATGATATCATCACTCTTGAAGAGGCGATAAACAATGACAATAAGCGCGTTTCACTGAAGGGCAACCTCAAAGATGGAATATTTACTGATCATTTACATTCTGCTCCACTAGAATGCCATACATCCTTTACTTCAGACTTGTCTGTTCTTGATGGTCCAGCTATTCTGAGAAACGCTCTTATTTGTAAGAACCCGACAAAAATTGTCGTATTTCGTTCTACGATAAAGATGTCCAACAAGGAAGAAAAGCAGAGTCTAATCACCAATATGTTGGGGAACGACGTCTCTATCATGATGTCGTAAATGTCAAATGCGTTAAATGTCAAATGCGTTAAATGTCAAATGCGTTAAATGTCAAATGCGTTAAATGTCAAATGCGTTAAATGCGCTATTTAGAAGTGTTTGCGAAATTTGAATAGTCACGTATAGTCACATATATACTAACTTCTGTTTCCAAATAACACTTTATCAGTACCTGGACGCAGTTGTGGCCCTCTTACAGATTCCGATACATTTTCAATATCGCCAGCGTAATCAATGTAAAAAACACAATTCATTTCGATCAATCGCTTTTTATTTGCAGAACCTTGTGCGTAAATTTTAATATAAAATTTTTGATTCAAATTTATAGGCAGATTTACACCGTCATCATCTAAACGATTTAAATTTATTTTCTGCAACACATTAGGAGCTAATCTGTTACTCGTATTCACTTGACTGAACGGAACAGTTTGCAATGCATCGTTAGGTCCAACTGGACGGTCTTCTAAAATTTCAATAAAAAGTTGCGAATTTCGATTCGTACGCATAAAAGGGAAATACGATGCAAATGATGTTTGGGTACTCTCCGTAATATCTCGATAATAGTATTTCTTTGAAGCATCAAGTTTTTTGACACACAATCGTCTCAAATACTTGCGATTGTTGCTTAAATTTCTTGCACTGGTATGAAACATGAGTTGAAATTCAGCGTCTGTACGATTATCGCGTAATACATGCTCTCGACGACCATTTGTTCCGTTTCCACCAAAATAATATATACTAGAAGATTCATGCTTACAAACTGTAGTACTATACTTCATCAAAAGTTTGGGATTTGCGCATCCGCTCATTTACCTCATCGGTATTTTTTTTTTGCCATCTTTCGTAAATTTTTTTGCAAGTGTATTTCGTCAAAAAAATAAACTCCCTAAATAAATATGAAATTACAAAATATATTATTAGAAATGCTACTCATTCATCCTAAATCACCTGTAATATATAAAGAAGCAACATGGAAAGAACCTGCACTCATAAGCTTTGGAGGCACACAGTCCTGGAAAGATCTTATAGTCGATGACCTTGATATCAAACCAGCTATATGGCCTCCAAACAATAAACAAAAATCAAAAGTACATGGAGGCTTCGCAAAAAGAACTATGCGTCTTATGGAAGAAATGGGCGATTTTCTTGAATCAGAACATGAGTTTGCAATTGCAGGACATAGTTTAGGAGGTGCATGTGCAATCTTATGTGCTTCTTACCTCACAGAAGAAGGAAAAAATATAAAAAATGTCTTCACATTTGGTACTCCATTTGTCGGAACTAGACAATTCCAAAAATATTACAAGAGACAAAATTTATGGCGAATCACAGAAAATTATGTAACACCAAAAGATCCAGTAGTAAAAAAAATTCCATATATTTACAAATCGGTAGGAACTATCAAAAATGTATTCTTTGAAAATGATGACGAATGGAAACATCATGATCTCTTAACATATTTTCAGGTACTTGAAAATATCTAAGTTGCTATTGTAACAGCCTTAGAATTTAAAACGGATCGTGGCTCATCTATCAATGTTAATTTCATATCAAGATTCAAATACCGTCTCGTTTCGGTCGTGAGACTACCACGTGCTACTATCTTAAATTTAATATTACTGCGATCCAACTCAATACCTCTTGTAAGACTAGAATTCACTTTATATGTACTACTCCTTAACAACACCTCTTGGATAGGAGCAGCATTCGGAGTATTTGGATAAATTATCAACCAATATTCAAAAAACCGAAAAGACTCTTGCGTCATACCTATATATTGCTCCCCAAAACGTGAACTGTCACAAGATATGCGAGATTCAAGTGTTGGCACATTTTGAGTCTTCAAAACAGGCTTTTTATTTGTTGCTATCGTTTTATTAAGAGAAAAACTAGAAACATTTTTGAAAGATACAATATAACCTAGAGGCATAAAATATCGTGCAGGACTACCAACTCTCACATAATTATTATATTTGATTTCCGTAACAAGACCAAATGCTTCAAATTCGGCCCTAGAAAATTCACATTTTACATTACTGTCTAATTTTATCTGTAACGCCTTTATTAAATTATTTACATTAGGATCTTTATATTCTTTCAACTTGCGCAATATCCTGTTTGTATAAATTCCCTTATTCAACCATTTCAAACCCAATTCAGTTTCCGTTATTTGATCTGAACATTCACTCTTAAAATGTTTGATATTGCTCATTTTGTCTTACCCATTTTTTTTATTTTTCAGTTGTCATTGGTTTTTGGTGCAAGTACAAAACATATGTAGGATCGTTCTGCACCCAAGGGATAGTGGAGAATTAAAGGCTTATCTTGAGATAATTTCATAGTAATAATCTGTCTCTCCATAGACTTTAAGAAATAGTTCAAATACTGAGTAGAAAATGCATCTGTATATTTCACATCCATCTGTTCACCTGCAACTGTTTCAGGACCAGTTGAATCAGTTGCGGCACGAATCACACAAGTCTCGTTTTCAGTTCCAGGTTCAGTAACAGTTGCCGAATTGAAACGATGCTCTTGAGATGCATCTCCTCTCGAAGCAATACTAAATGTGGTACGAGACACACCCTTTTGATGCTCCGATGGTTCACGAACAGTGAACTCGATGTGATTGGCTCGTAACGCTTGACTCATCTTGACAATTTGTCGTAGTGTTCCAAGATCAATCTCGATCGTATACTTGTATGACATGTCACTTAACTGCATAGTTTCTGAATCATCCACTAGAGTAGATAATATATAATGAGTCTCATGTGAGTTCGATAAACTTTCATATGTACGCATGTAGATATCTGCAGAAGATTTGCGCTTTACCAAATCAAGAGAATAATGCGCTGGAACATTCTTTAGTAAAGTATTCAGAATATTTGTGTCAACACAAAAGGTTTCAGTGCCTTGAAGATTAAATATCTTTTCGCAAGTAAGACGAGCTTGAATCATACACACATGTTGAGGATCAATACTGTCAATGCACAAAAAATATACATCCTTCTTGGAATCATAATTAATTCTAAAGTTGACTCGGTTTAAGATGTTTCCAACCACGTCAACTAAAGTACGAATTCCTTGAGTCTGGTCAAACGTAATTCTCCACTCAATATCATCTGCTCTCGGCTTTTTCGCCTTATGCATGTCAACATTCTCAGAAACATTGTCAGAAACATTCACAATCTCGTCAGTCATAAGTTCGGTCATTTTTCAATTCTGCTTCTTTACAATTAGGAAGAATAATTTGATTCTTTTGCGATTTGATTTTTTTTTTGTTGGATTTTATTTTTTCCGCCAAAGCTTCAAAATTCTTTGTAATCTCAGATGAATTTGCTCCAATAACACGCCCAATCTCTTCTGACTCGTGAATAAATACAGTGACCGGTATAGAACTCACATTATATTCATCTGCAAGATCGGTATGCTCATCCACATTAACAGGAGTCACATCAATCGCATACTCTTCAGATAAATTGTGAATCAAAGGCGCAATGTTACGACAAGGACCACACCAATCAGCTGTGAATTTCAATACACCTGTTTTAGGTACAACGATCAACTTTGTGTCCTGCATTTATTTAAAAATGTGAAAATAATGTCTGAAAAAAAACGCATCATTTTTTGACCTTGTCAGCACGCTATTCAAGTACAAATTGTAAAGTTTCCAAATAAAAACCCGATTTGAAAGAGAGCAGGAACCAGAAATAACCACATATCAAATCCATTCGAGAAAAACACTGTCCAAAGCAAAGGAAATGCAATGAATGCCGAACCAAAATACGATCCCAAAAGTACATTTGTCAAAGAGATCGCCACATTCAATACTAAAAATGGAACCGCCATCCAAGTCTGCTCTGAAATATTCCAATACTTTTTCAAATGAATGATAAAACTTAGAGCACTTGCTATCGTCAACCAACTACATAATAAATTCGGTCCCAATAATATAAAAGAAGTCTCTAGAACATTGGAATGCTTGAATAATACAGATGAAGTACATGCGCATGCACACGCAGAGAATAAAACAAAAAGTGCATACTTTGTCTGTGCCACAAACAACCACAAGGAACATAATAATAAAGAGGATAGGCAAAATGTACTCGCAATCGTCTGCGATTCTGTCAAATTGACAAGAATGATACCCGAAACACTCAAACTTACGAAAATGATGCCCCAAATCGAAAAAGCACCGTTTCTAGGTTGTATGGACGGTCTGTATTCTTGTTTTTGTACGCCTACCACAGATGATAATATTATGGTAAAACATGTTCCTGCAATGATCATTAAACCGTCGCCTAGCATTTGTATCTTGAGAACAAAAAAAAAATTCTACATAAATGTGGAAATCTCAATTGAAATCTGAATATTTAAAAGTCTTGCAAACATGCCCCGAACATATCTCCATTTGCGATTTAATTCTGCAGAAACAAAATAGCAAATGCATCAACGATCTTCTTAAAGAAACAGATACCAAACTCCGAATCGACACAGATCTCAAATGGAATTTACTAGAAGCAGACATCAATTTCGATCAAACATATAAATACAAAAACGGAGAAAAGGTGTATCAAAAAAATGGAAAAGGAAGACTTCCAGGCTATCCTGATCGAATTCTATACAAAAATTTAGAAACGCCTACAAAATACAAATTTTTTAAAGTGCAACCAAAAGAAAGCGATCACAAACCAATCCATGCATATTTCAAGGATTGGGATCTAAATGTTATCACAATGAATGCTGCACATAAAGACTTTCACAATACAGAATTTAAAAGATTCTTGAAAAAAGTCAGATCCTTAAAGTCAACGAATACCATCCTATTGTGTCAAGAATTAACACATAAATCATTCGCAACTATCAAGAAAAAACTCCAAAAATATGATTGGTATTGTTTTCAAGCATGTGGATCCATATTCACCGGGTATATTTTAGGAATGTTTATCAAATGTAGTCATGAAAACAGTATTCAACATCCATCAAAGTGTATAAAACTTTACAATAATATTAAACAACAAATTATTCAATCAAAAGGAATACAAATTGCTAAAATGTTTGATTCTAAAAATAAAGAAATTCTTCGAATCATAAATTTACACGCACCCTTCAAAAATTATCAAACAACTCGTAAGTTTATGGAAAAATTACAAATGTATTTTCCAATAGATGAATCACAACCTTTGATCGTAGGCGGCGATTTCAATTTTAGAAGCACAATGAATAAAGAACAGAGGAATTTTACTAAAAATGCAGATTACGACCCAAGTACATGTGGCGACACCAAACGATTATAATGTGATTTGTGATAATACGATAAATTTAAATGTTCTTTCTCTGCATTTAAAATACGTAATGTAGCTCCCCATAAAGGTAAATCACCCCATCTATTATAAAAAATACAATTCGTTTTGTTTACCATACGAATAATACTTTGCACCTTCCTTAGTCGTACCCAGCTCATATTTATCATCATTACATTTGTATATGGTGAATGCCAACTATTTAAATGAACACAAATTGTTTGAAACAAATTAATCATACCAAAAGTAACATTCTTTTTGTCCATCTTCGTTTGCCACTCTACAGGTGACAATGTTTTTGAAAGTTTTAAAAACGGATCCGCTTGATTTGATAGAAGACGAATATCACTATCCAGACGCAACACAAAGGAACAATTTGACAAAAATCTAATAAAATCAACATACCAAAAATGACACATGGTTCGATATCCAATTTTATGTCTGGAACCAGTATGGTTGCATATTGAATTTTTTTTCCAAATTCGATTCATATGATGCTTAAAATAAGGCCTCATGTCCCAAAAATTTTTTTTCTTCAAATCCGAAGTTGCAAACACATGATGACTGTATTTGAAATACCATGATTGTGCTTGTAAGTTATGTATGAGCTTATCAGGATACTGTTTTGACAATGTTGCGATACAATATTCTGAGCTTGAGACACCAATACATAAATCAATACAAAAAAAGATAATAAACCTCATTACATACTACCACACTTTAAAAACTTTAAAACTGAACATCTACATCAAAATCCATCACCTGTTCATGCGTAAAGATATGAGAAGGTAAATCTTCTCTCACATCTTGCCAAAATGTATTTTCTAAAATATCAACTTTTAAGTTACGCACAGGCTTCAAAATATTCTTTGCATCAAAAGACATTTCAAAACCAACCGGATAATTCTTATAAAAACACTTTTTGTTGCCCTCAATTGCGAATTTCCATGTCATCTTGGAAAGTGTAGACGGATTCCCTCGCACTATCAACTTTTTCCCGATTTTTGACCGTACTTTTAAGGAATAGTCATTATTAAAATCCTTAGGCGTAGACTTACAAGCATTTGGCAATGTTATACCATCATTTGGATCCCATTGTAAAGTGTCAGTAATACAATCAAGTATTACGAAATGAGCTTTGTTACTTGTTCGGTTTTGTGCTAACGTTACAACTTCCAGCCGATGACCATTCATCCATTTAGATGAGACATCATAAGCGTTGAACAAAAGCTTAGCTTCAGGAAAAATGTCCGTATCCAAAATAGGAAACCTACTGAGATGCAAACCATTTGGTAACATTTTTTCTATTACTTTAGGAGATGTTATGGTATAAGCTAACCACAAAGATGAAGGTAAAACTGACATACGCATTTATAGGATGAAAGGAAAAAAATGAAAACGATCGCAACTTTTTTTTTCGAAAAAAAATGATACACATACATACAAAAGAAGGTCGATTACGAGCAAGTGCCTTCAGCTCAATTCCTTTTGAAGTAAAGAAGCTTGCTCTGGATGGAAATACATATACTATAGCTTTAGAAGACAACAAAAATGTATGGATATTACTCCAAGATGCTGAAGAGATTTATTCTGATGAATTTAATACAAAACTTCAAATGATGGAGATAGAAGACAAGAATGACAAAGATTACAATGAAGACGATGTAGAAGATGAAGAAGACGACGATGTAGAAGACGTAGAAGACGACGATGAAGAAGACGACGATGAAGAAGACGACGATGTAGAAGACGACGATGTAGAAGACGACGATGAAGAAGACGACGATGTAGAAGATGAAGAAGATACAGTGGAGGCTCGTGATGCTACAACATGTGCTACATGTGAACAGCCTGGATTTCTTATCGTATGCGACAAGTGCGAACAATGCTTTCACTTGTTTTGTGCAGGTCTCGCCGATGTTCCTATCGGTACCTTTCATTGTGCTACATGCAAAAATGCACAACCACCTGAGAAAGACTTTGAGAAGATACAAAACCCGGTTCTACGACAAGACATGCGAGAAATGTTTGTCTTGACAAACATTGCATCTATATCACCTTTTCTCATTGCGAAAGTCAATAGTTTACCTTCTTACTTGGTGAGAAAAGCTGTCAATAATGTAAAGTCTAACTTTCCTGATGATGGATGTGTAGAAACTGCATTATTCAATGCGATTGAAGTGCATAGTGCATGATTGAGAAAAACACAGTTCACATACGGAAAAAAAAAAGAATTTAAAAAAAAATTGAAAAATGGGTTTGTGTACTTCAAAAATGTCGAAATCGTCAGATCCATCTGAAGATGTAATTTTAACAACTACATCTGAAAATGTAAATCATTCCACTAGAGGCGAAAATTCATGTACAGTTCAAGGTTTTCCCATTTTAGAAAACCTACCTCTTTGTCCAGATGATGACATACATTATCAATACATTTGGATGCCATACTACATTTTAACAAGGGACATTATTGCGAAACAAGAACAAGAAGGATTTATAATGCGTGGGCCGATAAAAGATAACCAATGGGTTAGATGGTTTTGCAAGCCTAAATGAAAGAGAACAATTCAAACACGTGTACGTCCCTTTCTTGTGACATATATAGTAGTCGCTTCAGGTTCTTTTTCTACAATACGCCATTTTACAATTTTAGTCAAGAAAGTTTCGTTCTCATCCACTTTTGAACTACAATCACAAGAAGGTGCAGGCTTTGTACATTTTGGTAAAGCATACACTCCAATAAAAAGTATGCATAAAGGAATGAAAATTCCAAATAAGTATACTTCGATGTAAGACCATACAGAATTATTGATATTCTTTTCTACTTCACCAACTTGAAGCCAAAAAAGTGAAAATTTACTACTCAAAGATAAAATGTTGTACATCCAATCGGTACGTATGAAGCAATCCTTACGATATACTGCATCAATAACACAATTCAAAGGAAACAGAGAATAGTAGAACACATAACTTACTGTTTCGATCCACTGCAACTCATTGATAGCGGGACTAGTCAAAGTGTACCACACAACACTCCATCCTATACCAGATTCCACAAGAGCACCAGTAAATAATAAAATTTTCCACTTTGATTTCGACTGCTCAATAGTGGCTCCAATAAGTTGAAGTGCAAGACCACAATAAATTATCGTGAAAACCGTGTTAAAATCCTGAGTACCTGAACTCACAACACTAGAAATACTCATCAATGTGCATGTCAATGCATACTCTAGCCACCTAATCGTAAAATAGCCTTGTTTCCAAATGGTGTCAGAATAATAGTAATGACTTGGTGAATATATGACAATATGAAAGAAAAGTGTCACAAGAGCCACTACGCCATGAGTCATAATGACAGATGGAAACTGAAAACGAAGAGTATCGTATTCTTCATAATAAGGTGAAGCTAGCGAAAAGTTGGAAAAGGACACTCTCTTCAAATGTACATCAAGAAAAGTATCATAAATAAGACCACTAGAAAAAGCGTAAATGGCACACGATAAATGTAACACAGTTGCAAGTCCGTGTAAAATGAGAAACTGTCGGATCATTTTTATTTTTGAAAATATAAAAAAAAGCAAAGAATTTTATTCCTCGTGTGTTTCTTTGCTTTTCATCTGCTTGAACATTTGACGAATAGTAGGTCTACCACCAGTGTTGCCTTTTATGAAATCTAATTCCACTGCCGCAAATATCATGAGAGTAGAATAAAATATAGATTGCGCAATATTACGTATTTTCGATAGCGTAGGGTCTATTGGAAGTACAGAAACTGAAGAATCTTTCGTATCCATAACTAATTGATGAAAACTGCTATCAGGTATCATGGACACCCATCTATGTCCCTCATTTGTAGTCGCAACTACACAATCATGTTGTACGGCGATTTGAATACTTTGTATATTATTGTTTTGTATTTCTGTAACAAGATCATCATACGATAATACTCTTTCTATAGGTGGTGCAACAGTACCATAGAAAGACCAATGTGCATATTCATCCACATGTTCTAAACTTTTTGATATTTTGGGTTGAGAAATAAGTGCAGATGATACTAAAAATGATCTTCGACTTGCAGTATTCAATACCAGACAAAACAAAGTTTGCCACATATTTTATTCATCCGTGAAAAAAAAAAGTGAAAAAAACTTGACCGCATTTTTTTTTCGGAAAAGAATCAAAATAAAAAACTTGAACTACAGAATAAACAATGGCACCCAAGAAGCGCACCGCTGTCGAACCACCTACTGATGAGATCAAGGATGATCAGAGCACTGTGAGCAGTGTAGCACCGAGTGTAGCTCAATCTGATGTTTCTATTCCGAAGAAGAGGGCGAAGAAGGAAAAGAAAGTTGTAGATACTGACACTGCTGAGACCACTACTGAAGTTTCTGAAGTTACTTCTTCGGAAATAGCTCCAGCTTCTGAAGTTGTTGTCACAAAGAAGGAAAAGAAGAAGAGGAAGCCAAATAAGAAAAAGGGCATCCGTGCTCCATCCAGTTATGTATTGTTCTCGATGGAATATCGCAAGGAAGTCAGTTCTCAATTTCCGGAACTTTCTCTTGGAGAGGTTTCTAAGAAGTGCGGAGAAGCTTGGAGCGCCTTAAGTTCAGAAGTCCAGGCTGAATGGAAGGCAAAATCAGATGCTTTAAAAGCGGAAAAGAACGCACACCTTACTGAAACAGAAGTTCCTAAGAAGAAGCGCAAGCCTTCCAGTTATCTATGTTTCTCTATGGAACATCGCAAGAAGGTGATTGAAGAAGAACCGAATCTTTCTCTTGGTGATGTCTCCAAAAAATGTGGAGCGGCATGGAAGAATCTAAGTGATGAAGAAAAGGAGACATGGAAGAAAAAGGCTGCAGAACTATAAATGCATAGCTCGATTGTGGATTGTGTGTATATTACATGTGATATAAAAACTTTATTGAATTTGAGAACATTGTCAAAAGAATGGAAATTATATGTGGATATGTTGTGTAGAACAAGTAAATGTGTACCAGACCATTGGCAAAGTTATATGAATGTATATGGTTTATCTGAATTGTTTCCTAATGTTGAATATTTTAATAATGTAGGTCACCGGGGTCATGTGTTTAATGATTTAAAAAAGGTATCTAAATTGTGGCTTGACTCACCACTCAGCACATTCTCTATAATAGTGTGTAATTTGTCAACTGTCAATGTAAAAGAATTAATTTTAAAATTAGACAACACTTTAGCATTATTGAATGTAGTTTCTTCTATAAAATGGAATAATTTAGAAAAATTAAATGTGATTACCGAATTTGAACATGAAGAAGTAAAAATTTTAAATTGGAAAACACCTAAAATACGATCACTTATGATTGGTTCGCCATTTTGTCACATACCAACCTGTACAAGTAGTTTACCCATAAATTTGTGTACAGAACTTTATATAGCAAATTCTTTGGTAAATAGATGTGATGATATCACAAAATGGTTTTCAAATTTTCTAGATACATGGAAATATTTTAGCATAAATAATAAAATAAAAAAACTACACTTGTACAATGTTGTACCAGAATGCGAGCTGTGTATTTCAACTCTGATTCAAATATTAAATGTATTGAATATAGAAGAATGCCACTTGAATCCTTGCTCCTCTGATACTTGTGTTTTCATACTAACACATACTAGAGTCGTTCTGCATTTGGAGGAAAAAAATACACATTCTTGGAAAAATATCTACATCGCATTTTCGAATCGTATCGTCTATAAGAAATCAGTTTAACAATCATGGTCTAAGTTTTTCATTTTTATGTAATCTACATTCATAGACGATTCTCGTGAATCTTTATAAAATCTAGAATTTTTTGAAAATATCAAATATTGTACCAACTTTTTGGGCAAAAACACACCCAAAGATATGGATAATAAAATAATCGTTGCACATAATGTGATAAATGCAACTGTACTTTTTTTATCCATTTCTTTAATAGGTATTTTTTTTTTATTCTCTAATATAAATGTTGAAAAATGATATAATTAAGTCAGGAGGAATTGCAGTGAAAAATGGAATAATTTCGGGAATGACTCATATAAAAAACCATTCGATATTGTATGCAATCGTAGGTCTTTGCAGCTTGACTATGGCTGTAGTTATCACATTGAATTGGACATTTACACTAAACTCCGATTTTGGATCCTTTACAAAACCAAGTTTTGACCGAGTAAGAGGAGTAATTACCGACTTTTTTGTAGGAATCATAGCAGTGTTTCTAGGTTTTGTAAGCATGATAATATTTCCTAATTTACAAGTCACAGAAATTAGTATGTTGATATTCATGTTCCAAGAAATTGCAAACTTCTTGTGCGATAATGCTTTACGTGGTGTTCATTTGAAATATCATTATGAAACCGAAACTACACCAGTTCAGTCAACAATCATTGTTCACAATTCAACACAAACCCAAATATGGAGTATCGGAAATGGATATAAAGACGACCATCAATGCAGAGCTCGAAATCAAGTCATTCCAAATGGTACCATACTTATTGGGTATGACGCGGATATGATCGAAATTGGGATCACTCGCAAATGGCGTAGAGTCACCAAAGAAGATTATGAAAGAGAAATGCCAAAAGAAAGAGCAAGGACCACAGATGCTTTACACAATTATTACACAATGATGGAACAACCGGAGAATGATTTTTGGAGAGAAAAGTTTGTGGGCACTAAAGCAGAAGGAGAAGAACGCACAACCGGTAACGAGGTCTGCTTCTTTAAAGAAATTTTTCCTACAAACGTTTTTACAAGTTCAGAAACAGGACAACCATTTGAAATCGATGAAGTGTCTATAGTTGAATCTGGAGACCATTATTATAGACCAGTTCCTATAGATGTTCAAATGACGTGGAAATGGGAAGACATTCGAAAGTATTTTAGCAAGAAACATCAGGAAATCGGTCACCATGGTGTTTCGAGTTTAATTAACACGAAAGCCCCTTGTCCATCATTTGTAGTTTGTGCAGGACAACATGGTAAAGTGATTGGAAATTGTGCAGATTGTGATCGTACTACACAAGAAGTAGACGAGTATCGTAAAATGGCGACTATTCGTTTCTGGATTTATCCACAAAGTTTCCATTTACGCTTAAAAGTACCAGTAAATTTACTAAATTTTAAAGATAAAGATCTGAGGCGTTTAACATACAACTCTCCTCGATACAAGGTCATTTCTACAAATACTGGTGTCGAAACAAGAACAATCCAGCTTGTCCCATGTGATTGTTTTTCTGTAAATACTACTGACAGCGACTGTGTACCATGTACTACTGGTTGCGGCTTTTCCCCTTCACATACATGTTCAACACCTATTGTTGAGAAACCACATGTACCTACTGTTCCTACACAAATACCTCCTACTCAAATACCTCCTACTCAAATACCTCCTACTCAAATACCTCCTACTCAAATACCTCCTACTCAAATACCTCCTACTCAAATACCTCCTACTCA
>Ga0160423_10000883_pt1 | contig 25019 bp, 25 predicted proteins | sample CRUFie14St8metaG_FD_108191 | JGI IMG/M metagenome (GOLD analysis project Ga0160423, IMG submission 108191) | Marine microbial communities from the Costa Rica Dome - CRUD Field 142mm St8 metaG | ecosystem: Environmental > Aquatic > Marine > Oceanic > Photic zone | place: Costa Rica: the Eastern...
AGTGGGGTCGGAGATGATCCCACCTTGGCTGGGAAGGTTTAGATCAAGCCTAAGTAACACTCTATCTTCAGAAAAATTGTGGTCATCTAGCGTCCGATAGTTGGTCATGCTTTTGCTCTAGTGTAAGGTTCTTTAAAAATTTAATTTATATAAGTGATAAAACCTAAATATATAACGATACTTTACGTAACTCTTCACCATCTCCGGACTAGTTAGTTTTTTCTGCCCATGACGTAAGTTCCTTCATGAAGGATACGCATTGCGCCATCTGATCAATTTCAATGAACTCGTCAGGTTGATGCGCTTGTTGGATTGAACCGGGACCAAAAATAACGCCTGGTATCCCAGCTTGTTGGAAAAGACCGGCTTCTGTCCCAAATGCAACGGTTCCCGACTCATTTAGACCTGTCAAATGACGAATAAGATGCTCAGCTGCGGATTCATGGTCAGGGATTAGAGGAGGCGTTTCATTTCTAAGTTCAGTAGTAACACCAGCATCCTTAGATACTTGTCTCAATTTAGGCTCTATTCTCTCTTGTATGAAGGACCGTACTTTATTCTCCAATTCAAATGGATTTTCATCAGGTAAGCCTCTATACCCCCAATTAAAGTATGTATACTCAGGAATTATATTGTTTGCTGTCCCGCCTTCAATTACTCCTAGATCAAAAGTGGTATATGGAGGATCAAATAGACTATTTTGATCGGACTCCTTTACCAGTTCTTTTTGCAAACTTTCGATAAAATTAATAATCCGAGCTGCAGCCATAATAGAGTTTGCACCTCTGTGCGGTTCGCTAGAATGACCTGGAACCCCTCTTACTGTGGTGCGAAATGAACGCCCTCCTTTATTTCCTCCAACAATCTTCATGGATGTAGGTTCGCCAACAATTACTGCTCGTGGGAGTGGTAAGTTGTCTACGACATCTTTGATAAGGTGCCGAACACCAACGCATCCAACCTCTTCGTCAAATGAAAAAGCAAAGTGTATCGGTATCTTAAGGTCTCTTGATTTCATCTCTGGGGCCATCGCTAGAGCTATAGCACAAAAACCTTTCATATCTGACGTGCCTCGTCCAAAAAGTTTCCCCGACTCCTCGGACATTTTAAAAGGTGTTTTTGTCCATTCTTGTCCATCAATTGGCACGACATCAGTATGACCTGATAGAACTACGCCGCCAATATCCTGCGGCCCAATTGTGCACCAGAGGTTTGCTTTCGTCTTATCTTTATCGTGTGTAAGTCTTGTGGGAACACCCAACTCGTCCATATAGTTCTTTATATCTGCAATCAGATCTAAATTGCTTAGCCGGGAGGTTGTGTCAAATGCGATGAGGCGATCCAACCATTCTATAGAGCGTTTCAAGATAATATCCATTATAGAAAATCCATTTGGGTAATTAAGTATTATCTAGTCCAAAAAGCAGGGGAAAATATAACGAGAACGGTGAATAACTCTAAACGCCCAAGTAGCATGCCAATTGAGAGAAGCCACTTTGCCATTTCGGGGAGACTTCCAAAGTTACCAGTTGGCCCTATCGAGTCGCCAAGCCCCGGTCCAACGTTGCATATAGCTGTCGCTGCACCTGATATAGCAGTAATAAAATTAAGCCCTAGAGCCGACAGGCAAGCAGCGAGTACAACAAAACATACGATATACAAAAAAAAGAAACCCATAACAGCGTTTGAAACAGTTTCTGGAATTTCCTTTCTGTTGTAATACGGGATGAAGACTCCGTGCGGGACAAGTAATCGGCTCAATTGGACTCGAGCTGACGCTGCCAGGACTTGGAACCGAAAAATTTTGATGCCGCACGTGGTGGAGCCAGCACATCCTCCAACAAACATCAAGCAAAGTAAAAATATAGTCGGGAAGCCACCCCAGAGTCCAAAATCTTGCGTTACATAACCGGTTCCAGTAAGGATTGATATTACATTGAATGCGACATGCCTGATTGTATCATTAGGTCCAAAGTTCGAATTATTTGACACCCAGAGTGTAACCAGAAAAACTGATGATATTATTACAATAAAAAACCATCGAACTTGACTATCTCGTATAATCGGTGACAAGTTTCCCCTTAGAACCCTAAGATAATATAAAAAAGGCAGTGACCCTATAATCATTCCGCAAATGATTATCCACTCAGCTATAGGATTATTGAAGTATCCAATCGAACTGTCTTTCGTCGAATAACCGCCTGTGGCTATTGTTGTCATTGCATGAGCTATAGCGTCGAAACCGGAAAAACCCGTCATCCACAGGGCCAAAGCGCATAACCCGGTCATAAACAAATAAATTGCAAATATTCCGCCAGCAATTTGAGCCGCACGTGGCAAAACCTTATCAGGCGTATCTAAAGCCTCTGTTTTGAATAATTGCATGCCTCCAACACTCAATATGGGTAGCATTGCCATTGCCATGACAATTATGCCAACTCCCCCTAGCCATTGCAGTAAAGCCCTCCAGAGTAAAATGCCCGGTGGAGCATTATCGAGGCCAACAATTATTGTAGAGCCAGTTGTTGTTATGCCGGACATTGACTCAAAGAATGCATCCGCAAGGCTTATTTCTAATGCAGAGAATGCAAATGGAAGTGCTCCAACTGCTGCAACAGCGACCCAACTCATTGTTGTAAGGAGAAAAGCTTGGCGAAGATTGAGATTCGTCATCGATGTAGGCCGTGTTGTTAGCATTAACGATACGCCAATGAATAACGAAACAGCGGCTGAGCCAGCAAAAACTTGCCAGTCAGGGTTGCCAGCTGCTAGATCCGCGATTGCGGGTAAACCCATTGCAATCGCCAACAGTGACATCAACAAGCCAATTATGAACAGTACGGGGCCAACAGTTAACAACCTAGCTCCAATCGATTCAGGAAATAGCTAATTAAGCAGGTTTTTTTATCAAAGATAAAAATTCTGTTCGTAGATCGGGGTTTTCTTTAAAGCATCCTATTAGCGTTTTCGTGACCATATTAACCCCAGGTTTATGGACACCGCGTGTTGTCATACAGCCGTGCTCTGCTTCTATTAGGACAGCTACGCCTTTTGGTTTAAGAGTATCATTTATAGCGTTTGCAACTTGTGAAGTTAGTTTTTCTTGAATTTGTAAACGTTTAGAAAAAAGTTCCACTGTTCGGGCAAGCTTACTTATTCCAACAACGCGATTTTCCGGAATATATGCAACATGAGCGACCCCGGTGATAGGTATCAGGTGGTGCTCGCAGTAGGATTCAACTCTTATATCCTTTAGAAGAACGATGTCGCCGTAGCCATCGGTTTCTTCAAACGTGCGTTCCAATATTTCACTGGGGTCTTGAGTATATCCACTAAAAAGTTCACCATATGAATTAATAACACGCTTTGGTGTATCAATTAGTCCCTCTCTAGTTGGGTCATCGCCCATCCATTTTATGAGAATTCGTACGGCTTCTTCTGCCTCCGAGCGAGTGGGATGTGTGTTTTCGCTGGCGCTGCTTCGCGAACTTTTTGGGCTTATGTGATCGTCTGGTGGCACAATGTATTCCTTTTTGCTTTTGTTTGTCGGCAGTCTAATTTTCGCTAACAAAGTCTTATAATATCTTACTCAAACTTTACGAATTAATCCTGTCAATATTTACGTGCTTTTTTAATTAACTTGCATTGGCTGGTGTGGGCTGTCCAGCGAGAAAATTGGGATGGTAACGTCAAACAATTCTCCATTTGTATTTTCCATTTGATAAACTCCGGACATTAATCCTGACGGGGTGTTTAGCGGCGTACCGCTGGTATATCTGAAATGCCCGCCTGGTTTCAACACCGGCTGTTCACCCACTACACCGGGACCTTGAACAGTTTGGGTTTGGCCAAGTGAATTGGTTATCGACCAATGTCTGTTGATTAGTTGGACGGTTTCTTCCCCTAAATTTTCGATTTTAACTTCATACGCCCAAACGTATTTAGCATCGTCAGGTGATGAATGTTCATCCAAAAAGACCGGGACTACAGTGATGCGAATTGACTTAGTTGTTTCAGAATACACTTCTATATCTCCAACATCGTTGGTACCACCCAGATAAGAAGAGATGGGGCGTCGACAAATAAATTCAACATAACACAGCACTATCCCTTGATACTTCAATCAGTCGTACAGCACTAAACGGACCGACTTTTTCGGTTATTTTATTGAATGACGTTGAAAAATGAAATAACAAAAGGAAAATTTAATAATTTACTTGGGTCTTTTAACACGCGGATAAAGCTATGGATAAAGGAATACAGATACCCTCTCCATGTGTCGGTGTTTGCCAAATAAATGCTTCCACTAAGTTCTGTCTTGGGTGCTGGCGGACTTTAAAGGAGGTTGCTCATTGGTCTCGTTATTCTAACAATGAGAAAGAAACATTGATGACAGAGCTCACTGAACGACAGAAACGTTTTGGATCCAATAAACGAAGGGTCACAAGACGTCTTAGACGATTAAAGTAGTTTTTGGGTGGGAAAAAAGTCTAATTTTGCTCTTAAATGTTTTATCCGCAGCAAAATGGGGAACGGGTGATAGAGAAGATGTGAATGAAAAGGATGGCAAATAACTGTAATTTCAATATCGCAAGATGCTTGCCTTGAAACAAGTGGATAAGATATCGGGTCGTAATTTGAATCAATCGGATCAATCGCCATTGTACTCAGATCATGGAAGCGATTACTTTGTTAAAAAGGATGGCTTAATTTATGCTGGTTCGCACTTAATCATTGATATGTGGGATGCGATTAATCTTTCAAACAGAAAATTTATTGAGAATACACTTAAAAAAATAGCAAAGGCGTGTGATGCTCAAATACTTCATATACATCTCCATTGTTTTGACGAAAATCAAGGTATAACAGGCGTGATAGTTTTGGCGGAATCGCATATAAACATTCACACTTGGCCCGAAGTAGAATTTGCTGCGCTAGATATTTTTATGTGCGGGAAAACGAATCCAGTAGCGGCAATCCCTGTTTTAGAGAGTGCCTTTAAACCAAAACTTATTGAAGTTCAGACGGTTACAAGAGGGATAATGACCAAATAACTTGGTCTTATTGCACTTTGACAACGGCGCATCCCTAACGAGGTTAATATGACTCAAACTAATCCAGAGTTTTCAATTATTATTGTTACACATAATTCGAACTATTATCTTGCCGAATGTATAGGCGGATTAATTACCCAAAAAAATAAAAACTTTGAGGTAATAATTGTGGATAACAATTCGAACGAAGATCTAATAAATTTTGATAATTTCAACTCCTTAAACATAAAAATTATAAGACTTGAAAAAAATTTTGGATTCGCCGCTGCTAATAACGTTGGAGCCAAAAGAGCTACTGGTAAGTGGTTAATTACTTTAAATCCTGATGCTATACCCGAAGAAAATTGGTTATCGGAAATAGAAGCGGCAATAAAAAAGTACCCAAAAACTAGAATATTTGGTTCTAAGCAGTTGAAATATAATAATCCTAGTAAACTTGATGGGGCGGGTGATAATTACCACTGCACGGGCATTGCTTGGCGGGGCGGTGAAGGCGATCCAGCCGAAACAATTTCGGAGGACGTAGTAGTGATGAGTCCATGTGCCGCTGCGGCAATATACCATAGAGATATTTATGTTTCGCTTGGTGGAATGGCTGAAGATTTTTTCTGCTATTATGAAGACGTCGATTTAGGCCTGCGTTTTCGATTGCTTGGACATAAAACTATCCAGTTGGCTGGCGCGAAGGTTAGGCATGTAGGATCAACAACGGCGGGAAAGAATTCAAAGTTAATAAAATATTATGTTAGCAGAAATAGGATTTGGACATTTATAAGATGTGTTCCAGGGTTATTGTTTGTCGCGTGCCTACCGCTCCTAATTTTGAGCATACTCACGAGACTTTGCTTTTCCATATTTGCAGGTGATACCTCCACTAAATTAAAGGCATTTTTTGATGCATTACGGAGACTTTCTCGGATATGGAATGATAGAAAGGTCATACAAAAAGCACGAAAGTCCACTGTACCACAATTCGGTTCTGACATGACGTGGTCTATTGGGAAATTGATTCTGAGATCAACTGACGGTCGTCCTATTCCGCCCGAAAAATTTAGTAAAAAGCCTGATATTCCTTTTCAAGCGGGTGGTTTAGATGGTTCCTAAAAATGATTACACGATTGCAGCAGTAGTTGTTGTCTTTGATCCGGATGATCGTTTTAGAAAACTTTTACTTTCGTTGGCCGAACAAGTTCACAAAATTTGGATTATTGATAATCAGCCAAATTCTGCTTCACGTAGCATCATAAAAGGTGAACAAAATCATCAAAGGAAAAACATCGTACTGTTAGAAAATAAAAAAAATGTAGGTCTCGCTGCCGCTCAAAACCAAGGAATAAAACTAGCGCTAGCAGACGGAGTGGATTGGCTTTTACTACTTGATCAAGACAGCATACTCCATGAAGATTTTGTGAAAAATATGCTAAATGCCGCCCTCAAATATGAAAATAAAAAAGACATAGGATTCTTAACTCCTAGACACGAATTTGATGACGGCCGTCCTTCAGTTCCCACTTATTCAAAGGGATTATTCTTAAAACCTAGACGTTATCATATGAGCTTAGCTGAAATAGATGATACGCTTTTATTCGGAATAGCCTCAGGAAGTTTTATCCCTAGACAAACACTAGAAGAAGTTGGTCTGATGCGTGAGGAGTTCTGGATTGACTACATAGATTATGAATTCTCATTCAGAGTGCGAAAACGAGGTTATAGAATTCTAGGGGTTGGCGGAGCGCGTTTGAATCATCGCCTTGGAATGACGAACTATCTGAAAATTTTGGGAAAAGTATTAGCCTATCAGGTTCATCCCGCCTTCAGAAGATATACCATTTACAGGAATAGAGTTACAGTTATTAAAGAGTATTCAACGCTTTTTCCAGACTTTCTATTGTTTGAAATTTTATCTATGGCTAAAGATTTATTTAAACTCGCTGTATTGGAGGATCAGAAATTTAATAAGCTACGATCTATATTTATTGGTATTATGCATGGCTTGACTGGGTCATTTAATCGAGGCATTAGTCATCGAGAAGGTGATGAATAGTAATTGTCAGCGTCCTAAAAGTTTTCTACCCAACCAAAGAAATGTGATTTTGGGTAATATTATCGTAAGACGAAGATAGATAGCTAAAGATAGTGCCTTTAGTGCCCAAGCTGGATATTGTTCAGTAAAATGTTTTCTGAAATATTTGCAAAAACTCCGCGCCTTATGCCATTCAACTACACCAGGGAAACTATCACTGCTACCTTTCCTGTGGGTCACCGAAACTTGTGGTAGATATAGTATTGACCCACTAATTTTCTCAATACGCAAACAAAAATCAATATCTTCAACATGAAGAAAGTAGTCCTCATCCATGCCGCCTAATTCGATAAAAACTCTTTTTGGCATTAGCATGAATGCGCCTGATATACACTGAACAGGGGCTAACTCCGCCAACGGAGGTGTTTCGTTTAGATTTAATCGCTTAAAGTGTGGATGATTAGGAGCGAGTCGGTCTAGTCGAAATTGCTCAACACAGCAAGTCCAGGGAGTCATTAGATTACGTCGTGCCCCTCTTTGTTCAGTGCCGTCAACATTCTCTATCCTAACGGTAAGAAGTGAGGTGTTGGGGCGAGTTTGAAAAACTTCTAATGCTGGGATGAGAGTATCAATTTGTAATATAGAGTCTGGATTTAATAGAAGGATATATTCCCCGCGTGCTCTTCTAACGCCGAGGTTACAGCCCTTTGAGAACCCAACGTTTCCATGACCTGTTATAATTTCAAATTTTGGATTTTTGTCGGCAATTTCGTTCAATTGCTGAACAGTTTGTTTTGTATTTCCATTATCGACTAGTATCAATTGATGCAGTTTGCTCTGTCTAAGAACTGAGCGAATACAATCCAGTAGAACTTCACCGGTTTTATAAGAGACGATAATTACGCTACAAACCCCTTTAGCCTCGACCAAGTTATCAGGAGATTCACTCCCAAGCGGCGCAAGTTTTAAAATGTTGGTTTTATAGCGAAGCCTGCTATTATCGGTATGGTCAGCGTCACCAACTAGGTTCTTCATATTTAATCCTAAATAAAAAGTACTGCTTGCATAAGTTTACCTCGATATGACACAGCAAAAACTGTTACTGATTATTATGCTAACATAAAACTTTACTAAAAGATATTTATCAACGCAGAGGTTTTTAGCCTCTTTTTATCTGCATGTCTTACAGCTGCATTGCGAAGATGTCGATTAAATGATAAGAGCCATCGGTGAAATTAAAGAAGATAGGTTTATCTGCTGTGAAAATAGAACCCTCTAAAATAGACGATGTAAAGATTGTTTGGCCCGATAAATTTGGAGATCACCGAGGCTTTTTTTCTGAAACTTTCAATTCTGAGAAATTCAAGCGGGTTGGACTAGATCTATCTTTTTGTCAAGATAACCACTCTCTATCAGAAAAGGCTGGAACTTTAAGGGGCTTGCATTTCCAGATAAATCCATATGCGCAGGGAAAACTTCTACGAGTAACTCGAGGGGCTATTTATGATGTTGCGGTAGATATAAGAGTTGGATCACCTACTTTCGGAAAATGGGTTAGTTATGAAATAAGTGCAAAGTTGTGGAATCAAATATTTATACCCGCGGGTTTTGCCCACGGTTTTTGTACGCTCGAAGATAATACTGAAGTGATGTATAAAGTGACAGCTCCATATTCTCCCGAGAATGAAAGAGGGTTAGCTTGGAATGATGGGGAGCTGGATATAGATTGGCCTATCGATAGTAAATCGCCCATCTTATCGGAAAAAGATACCCATTATCCTGAGCTACGCAATTTGCCTACATTTTTCAAATATGAATCTTAAGCTTGATCCATAATGAAAGAAGAAGCAAAAAAAATACTGGTAACAGGAGGCGCTGGTTTTATTGGGTCAGCGGTGGTACGGTATTTAATAAATACAATTGGTTGTTTCGTGCTAAACGTCGATAAATTGACATACGCAGGCAACTTAGATTCCTTGAAAAATGTATCCTCGAATCCAAAATACGGCTTCGAAAGAGTCGACATTTGTGATGTGCAGAAATTAGATAGGGTAATAAAGGAATATAGACCAAATATTATTATGCACCTGGCGGCAGAGAGCCATGTCGACAGATCAATCGATGGGCCTAGTGACTTTATTCAAACCAACATTGTTGGGACATATAACCTTTTGGAAGTTTCAAGAAGCTTTTGGGGCCGCTTGGATGAGACTGAAAAAAAACATTTTCGCTTTCACCATATTTCCACAGATGAAGTATTTGGTTCGTTAGATTTAAACGGTGCATTCACAGAAACTACGCGATATGACCCCCGGTCCCCATATTCTGCCAGTAAAGCGTCCGCCGACCATCTGGTTAGAGCATGGCACGAAACCTTCGGCTTACCAGTAGTTTTGAGCAATTGCTCAAACAATTATGGTCCATACCATTTCCCAGAAAAATTGATTCCATTGATGATTATAAAAGCACTAAAAGGTGAGGCTATGCCGGTCTATGGTGCTGGGAACAATATTCGCGACTGGCTATATGTTGATGATCATGCCCGTGCCCTTTACGAAATAGCATCAAAAGGTCGGCTTGGGGAAAGTTACAACGTTGGTGGCAGCTCAGAAGCAAGTAACATTGAAGTGGTAAAAACTATTTGCACAATATTGGATGAGCTATCGCCAAGAAAAAATGGTAAAAGATATCAAGAACAAATCACTTTTGTATCGGATCGACCAGGGCACGATTTTCGTTACGCGATCGATGCAACAAAAATAAAATCGGAATTTGGTTGGGCGCCACTAGAAACGTTTGAAACAGGCCTAAAGAAAACTGTTCAATGGTACTTAGATAATCGAAACTGGTGGGAGCCCATATTAAACAAGCAGTATCAAGGGGAGCGTTTGGGGGGCTCAGCAAATTGATATGCGTACAGGCAAGCAAAAAATATTGATACTTGGTGCTAATGGACAGGTTGGAAAAGAGCTTTCAAAGCGCGCGGATAATTTTGAGGTTAACGCTATCGCTTTTAGTCGCGCAGAACTAGATATAACAGACTGTCAAGCTGTAGCGAGCATTTTAGAAAACTTACGCCCGCACACTGTAATTAATGCAGCGGCTTACACTGCTGTAGATGACGCCGAAAACCGTCCAGACCTTGCTTATAAAGTAAACCGTGATGCACCCAAAAACCTAGCAAAGACTTGTGAAAAGTTATCGATACCGATTATACACATATCAACCGATTATGTATTTGATGGGAAAAAATCAACTGCTTATCTTGAAAATGACGTAGTCTCTCCGTTAGGGATTTATGGTCGCTCAAAAGAGGCCGGCGAAGCTGTAATACGAGATAATACTGAAAAATATATCATTCTGAGAACTTCTTGGGTTTATGCGGCGCATGGGAACAATTTCCTTCGCACTATGATGCGATTAGCTAATGAGCGCAATGAGCTAAATATAGTGGAAGATCAGTGCGGCGTGCCTACATGTGCAGTTGATATTGCAGATGCACTTTTGCTAATTGCCAAGCGAATAAATGATAATACGCTGGAACCGTCGTGGGGAACCTTTCACTACACGTCTAAAAATCCTACGACATGGCGTGGTTTTGCGGAAGAAATTTTCAAAGAGCTCCAGAATTACAAAATGAGCGTGCCAATCGTTAATGGTATTTTAAGTAGCCAATATCCCACGCCGGCATTGCGTCCTCTTAATTCAGTTTTAAATTGTGATAAAATAGAACGAGTTTTTAGTGTTCCGAGAAGAGATTGGAAAGAAGGCATGCATGAGGTTGTTGCCCAACTTTTAACAAACAAGCATTGATCTAGTGAAAAGGGATAAAGACATGAAAGGAATTATTCTCGCGGGTGGTTCGGGAACGAGGTTATATCCCCTTACAATTTCAGTTTCTAAGCAGATGCTTCCAATATATGACAAGCCGATGATATACTATCCTCTGAGCATTCTGATGTTAGCAGGCATTCGTGAAATACTAATAATTACCACTCCCGAAGACCAATCTGCTTTTAAGCTCTTGTTAGGCGATGGAAGTAAATGGGGTTTGTCTCTTAATTATGAAGTTCAACCAAAACCAGAGGGTCTGGCCCAAGCATTTATTATTGGGAAAAAATTTATAGGCAACGATCATTGTTGCTTAATACTGGGTGATAATATCTTTTATGGACATGGATTATCTGAAATTCTAATGGAGGCTTCAGCTTTGAAAGCTGGTGCGACTGTTTTTGGATATTATGTTAACGATCCCGAGAGATATGGTGTTGTTGCTTTCGATGAAAATGGCTTTGCCAAAAGTATAGAAGAAAAGCCTGTAAAACCAGAATCGAACTGGGCGGTTACGGGGCTTTATTTTTACGATAATGAGGTCATTGATATAGCGGAAAGTATTAAACCCTCCGATAGGGGGGAACTAGAGATAACCGATGTAAATCGTGTCTACCTAGAGCAAAATTCTCTGAAGGTTCAGCAACTTGGCCGAGGCTTCACTTGGTTAGATACAGGAACCCATGAATCTTTATTGCAAGCGTCCGAATTTGTAAGAACAGTTGAAGACAGACAGGGGTTGAAGATAGCCTGCCTAGAAGAGATAGCCTTCAGTAAAGGGTTTATCGACTCAAAGCAAATTTCTGAGCTTGCAGTCCCATTGCTAAAAAGTGGATATGGGCAATATCTGGTGTCCCTTATTGACTAAAGATAACTTGTACTCAGCAAATTGCATTCGTCGTTTTAGGCGACATGAGGTTCTAGTATTTGTCTGATAACCAACCCGTCAGTCAGCTTGTCAAATCCATCATTTACCTCGCTAAAGCCAATACTTTTATTGATCAGTTTATCTACCGCAAGTTTTCCTTGTCGGTATAACTCTATATATCTCGGTATGTCTCTTACTGGCACGCAGCTTCCCATATAGCTCCCTCTTATTGCTTTTTCGGATGTTACAATATCTGGTGGGCTGAAGGAAAATAGTGACGTGGAAGGTGCCAAGCCAGCTATTATAACCTGACCACCCATTTTAATTGATTTATAGCAGGTCTCAGTTGCCGCTACCGATCCTGCAAATTCAAATGCGTAATCAACACCCCCAGCTGTAATTTCCTTTATTTGTTCCAAGTGGTCTTTATCTTTAGCATTAACGGTATGTGTTGCACCAAGTTGTCGTGCAAGCCCGAGCTTGTCGTCATTTACATCCACAGCAATAATTTTTTCTGCCCCAGCAAGTTTAGCTCCTAAAAGTCCATTTAAGCCAACGCCCCCTAAACCAACACATGCTACGGTATCGCCAGCTCGTATTCGTGCTGTATTCAGCACTGCGCCTACCCCAGTCATCACGGCACATCCAAAAATAGCAGCGTCTGCAAGTGGAAGATCTTTATCGACTTTTACCGCAGTTCCCCTATCGATAACGGCGTATTCTGCAAAGCAAGAGACACCAGATTGATGGGCGATTTCGTTACCTGTGCTGTCGGTAAGCCTACTGCCTCCTGCCATAAGATGACCCTTGGCCCTTGCAGTATCGTGGGTTAGACACAGTTGCGGTTTGCCACCAAGGCAATTACTGCATACACCACATGAAGCCGAAAATTGAAAAACTATAGGGTCGCCAACTTTTATATCTCGAACACCCGCGCCGACTTCTACTACTTCCCCAGAGCCTTCATGGCCTAGAACAAGGGGCATTGGACGTGGCCTGTTACCATTTATAACGGAAAGGTCTGAGTGGCATAATCCGCCGCCGGCGATTTTTATCATTAACTCGCCGGCTTGTGGCGGAGCTAATTCAACTTCCTCAATCTGAACGGGTTGCGATGTGGCATAGGGCCGTTTTGCACCTGTTTCTCGGAGTACGGCGGCTAACATTTTCATTTTTTGACTCCCAGTTTATTATAAATTCTGAAGTTAACCACCTAAGTATAAACGGATTTTGGCTTTAATGGCCTCTTTTAGCAATAAAATGACCAGAAACCGTTTATAACCAGATATACGATTTTTCCATTTCTAGTCGCGGGTCATAAGTGGACGGGCTTGCTACGGAATTTCATCTAAAGCAAACTTTTAAATTGGAGTGGAGATAAAAAATGGCACCTTGGACCAAATCACAATTACCAGCACCTGCAAATGATTTTGATAAAGTTGCTAATGACATTGACCGGTGGGGATATGGCTTTTGCCAAATAAATGGGAGGAATTTTTGGCGGTGTCAGAAATAAATAAGATGCACGAAATTGTCAGCCATGTTCTGGGTGAGGAATTTCAGCTTTCATCATTCTCTTGCAATATTGCCAAGCCAGGTGGAATGAAAATGGATGTGCATAAAGATCAGTGGTGGGCCCCGAACCAACTAAACCGGGCCGTCGTAATTTGCCGGTGGAGTCGATGACGCGAAAAAAATTTGATTGTGATCTGCGGTTTTATGGCGCTAGGTCTGCGATAGCCCAGGCGGCTTACTCTCACGTAATATTCATGATGAATGATTTTACTGATGAAAATGGAGGTACAAGACTTGTTCCTGGTAGCCATATGTTTGGACATCACCCTGATTTGATTAAGGACAGAGACATTGAGACTGTGGCCGCTGAAGGTAATTCGGGAACAGCCTTAATTCCCAATGGGAGGGACTGGCATTGCACAGGTGCTAATGTGACAAAAGAAAATAGAATAGCCATGTTATTAAAATTCTGCGGACCTCAGTATAGACCACAAATTAATTATCCGGTGGCACGAGACAGAGCAATCTTGAAGCCTGCGTCAAATCGACAGAAAGCCTTATTTGGCTTAAAAATTTGGTGGGGCTATGGCAGAACAGGGGGTCCAAATTTAGATTTTATTAATCCTGATGAGCAAACTTGGAGAAAAAGATGAAAAAGGCGCTTGATGGCCTGCGGGTTATAGATATGACACATAATCAAGCAGGACCTGCTTGCACACAAATACTAGCTTGGCTTGGGGCGGAGGTAATAAAGCTAGAAGAGCCTGGGAAGGGGGACGTCGCCAGAACAAACATGAGAGACCAGGATAGCGATAGTTTGTTTTTTCTTATTTTGAACTCCAGTAAAAAAAGTCTAACACTCAATTTAAAAACAGATGAGGGGAAGGAACTTTTTAAGAAAGTAATAGAGTCGTCCGATGTTTTAGTTGAAAATTTTTCTCCCGGTGCGTTAGAGCGACTTGGCTTGGGTTACGATGTATTATCAAAAGTGAATGAAAAATTGATTTATGCAACAATAAAAGGTTTTGGAACCTATGGTCCGTACAGTGGATTTAAGAGTTTTGAGCCTATTGCCCAAGCTATGGGCGGAGCAATGTGCGCCACAGGGTTTCCAGAAAACCCACCAACATATGTTTGGCCGGCAATTGGGGATTCTGGCACGGGGATGCATATGGCGATAGGTATATTAGCTGCGATACAACAAAGACATGCTACTGGAAAAGGTCAAGAAGTAGAAGTTTCTATGCAGGATAGTGTCGCAAATATCATGAGAATAAGTTTGAGAGATCACCAAAGGCTTGGGGGTGTTCAAAAACGGACTGGAAACCAATTAGGCCGAAATGTGCCTGGGTCGACGTACCCGTGTTCGCCGGGTGGGCCAAATGACTATATTTATATATTTGCCCAGCAACAAATGTGGAGTTCTTTTGCGAAAGCAATAGGGCGACCGGATATAGTAGATGACCCGCGATATGCAACAGCAGAAAAACGGTGGGAAAACAGAGATACACTTAATCCTATTATAGAGGGTTGGACACGTCAGAGGACTAAGCATGAGGCTATGAGAACTCTTGGTGATGCGGGTGTACCCAGCGGTGCGTGTCAAGATACTGGCGAGGTATTGGAGGATCCCCATTTAAAAGAAAGAGACATGATTCTGGACATAAATTACCCCCCAAGGGGAAATTACAAAACTGTTGGATGTCCCATCAAACTATCAGATTCTCCTGCTCAAATTGAGCGACCGCCTTTTCTAGGGGAGCATACCGAAAGTGTTCTAGAAGACTTATGCGGGATAAATAAAGAGCAGTTTTCCAAATTTAATAAAAATGGGATAGTTTGAGGAAAGTTAATAGCCTAACGCTCTGATATACAATTCGATCTCGAAGTTGCCAAAACGTCCTAAAGGAAATTATTTTCGCCTGCACGTTATAACCCTGATTACAAAAGAGGCTTGTAAATATAAATGACTATTGTGATCAAAAGAAAGCATGAGCATTTTGTTGCAGAGGTTTCCGGCATAGATTGCCGTCAAGTCGTAACGAAAGAAGATGGACAGCTATTGAACGAAACTTTGGACCAGTTTGGAGTATTAATTTTTCGCAATCAAGCACTTACAGATTTAGAACAAATTACCTTTAGCAAGACTTTTGGCGAGATAGAATTAGCAAAAGGCGGCAACGTCACTAAAGATAAGGATCGTCGTCTTGATGTCCAGATGGCTGACGTTAGCAATCTTGATAAGGATGGTAATCTGCTTGGGCGTTCTGATCGAAGACGAATGTTTAATCTCGGCAATAGGCTTTGGCATTCTGATAGCTCATACCGTGTTATCCCAGCCAAGTGTTCTCTTCTCTCCTGTCGGAGTGTAGCGTCAAGTGGTGGCGATACAGAATTTGCATTTATGCCCGCCGCTTATGATGCACTTGACCAAGATACAAAAATGGAAATAGAGGAGTTAGTAACAGAACATTCCTTACTGTATTCGCGAGGACAGCTTGGTTTTACTGAATTTGATGATGAAGAAAGAAAGGCCTTTGCTCCAGTTACGCAAAGGTTGGTCAGGACTAATGAATTCACGGGACGTAAATCGATTTTTTTGTCGTCACATATTGGTTCGATAGTGGGTTGGGAAATACCTGAGGCGCGAGACCTCATTCGGGAATTGACTGAGCATGCAACAAGTCAGCCATTTGTCTACCGACATTCCTGGTCCCTTGGAGACCTTGTAGTCTGGGACAATAGACAATGCATGCATCGTGTGAGACGATTTGATGATGCAAGTGAGCCAAGAGATATGCGGCGTACTACGATAGCAGGGACAGTGAAAACCGTACCGTAGTCAAACTAACAGTGAGGTAGGATAGAAATGTCTTTAAAAATTGAACAAGTACACGAATACTTTGTTGGCGAAGTTTCAGGAATTAATTTGTCATACCCGCTTTCAAAAAGCGAGGTAACACAAATTGAAGAAGGAATGGATAAGTTTGGCGTTTTAATTTTTAGAGAGCAATTTTTATCTGATGAAGAACAAGTGTCCTACACTAAAAACTTTGGTGATCTAGAACTACATGTAGGGTCTAATGTTTTGAAGGGCAATGAAAGACGTCTTAGCTTAGAGTTTGCGGATGTAAGTAATCTTGATCAAGATGGGGAAATTTTGAAAAAGGGTGACCGTAGGCGAATGTTTAATCTAGGGAACAGATTGTGGCATACCGATAGCTCATTCAGGAATATTCCATCTAAATTTTCTATTCTTTCTTGTAGAAGTAGTCCAAAAGTTGGAGGAAATACCGAATTTTCTTTTATGCCGGCAGTTTATGACGAGTTAGACGAGGGTACGAAGCAGGAAATAGCAGACCTCATCACTGAACATTCCCTGATTTACTCGCGCGGTCAGCTTGGTTTTTCAGATTTTAACGAGGAAGAAAAACAAATGTTTAAGCCGGTACAGCACGTAATGGTTCGAATAAATGAATTCACTAAACGTAAGTCTATCTACCTTTCTTCGCATATTGGAAAAATACTGGGTTGGGAAATACCGGAAGGACGGGATTTTATAAGGGAATTAATGGAATTTGCTACTCAACGGCACTTCGTCTACGCGCACGAATGGAAGCCGGGCGATCTTGTAATGTGGGATAACCGGCAGTGTATGCATCGCGTAAGGCCATTTAAAGACACAGGTGAAAAGCGGGATATGCGCAGAACTACCGTAGCTGGTACAGCACCAACCCTAATTTCTGCTGCATAAATCTCGAATTGTAAAACAACTAAAAAAATATTAGAGGGTCACAGAACTAGTTTTCGCAGAAATTGGAGATTGGAGCTCTTGTCGACAAAAATTAAACTTTTTCTTACTCTTGGAGTGGTATTGTTTGGGGCTCTTTGCTCTTGGCTGGAAGCAACCTACGCTGACAGTTTTGTTGCCATTGTTATAATTGGGTTGACTATTTTTATGATAATCGCGCTTTGGTTGTTTCCAGAAGCAGGTGCAAAGGATGATAACTGATCCTTTTTGGTTTATTGATAAGTTCAGCAATCAGTGTTTATGAATTGTCCCGAATAAAAGGATAAATCCTTGTAAAGTCAGAGCCGGGTTCAGCTTTTTCCAGTTTAGCGAACTGATCAGCTACAATTGGCGCTATACTGCTAGGTGTGTTTGATCTAGAAACATTTTCAACGTACAGCCTCACATCTTTTGCCATCATTTTAGTAGCAAACCCCCCATCATAAGCCTCATTGGCGACCCTATTTGGAAATTTATCCATAGTTGCTGAATTCCTTCCACTGGAAACATTTACTACGTCCAGCATGGCATTCATGTCCAAGCCGTTTGCAGTACCAAAAGCCATAGCTTCGCTCGTTGCGGCCATCGCTGTTGCTGAGAGAAAATTGTTTAGAAGTTTCACCGTCTGTCCTTGCCCAGGGTTGGGACCAACATGAAAAATATTAGCGCCAATACACTTCAAGATAGGTTGTATCCTCTTAAAGATATTCTCTTTGCAACCAACCATAACGGCCAGTGTTGCTGAATCTGCCCCAGCTATTCCGCCTGATACAGGCGCATCTACATATTCAATGCCCTTCTTCGATAATAGTTCAGCTGCTCGCTTTGCGTCCGGGATACCAATTGTTGATGTGTCAATAACTATTTCAACAGATGAATTAGAAGAATTTAATATTTCTTGAGTTATCTCTAGCGTATCTGGACCTGCGGGTATTGATAAGATTAGAATGTTAGCTCCTAAGATTACTTCTGAATTTGTAGTTGCAACATTAGCGCTCTCGGGAGCTGCTGAAGTGTCCATTTTATCTGTAACCAGCATTTCATATCCGTTTTTGGCAAGATTTTTCGCCATTCGGTTTCCCATGCTTCCTAATCCGATCCATCCAATTTTATCTTGCATCTTTATAAAACCTCTCACATAAGCCCAAAAACTCTGGTTAATCTGCTCTAATGTATCTAAGAAAATATGATGTAAAAAGTCTTAAAATCCTAAATCGCAATAACAATATTTTTTAATTTAAATAGGGAAATAGTTATTTGTTTGGAAAATGAATAAGATGTCGATGTATTCACCCGTTAAAATTTTGTAATATTAAAGTTTATCGGAATATGGAACTAATCTCTTGTTTCCCTCAAATAAGACGGAAAGTTAAAACTGATGACAAAAGACTCTAAACCACTGACGGGTATTCGTGTGCTTGATATAGCATGTTTTATAGCAGCTCCCCATGCTGCAACTATTATGGGTGAATTTGGAGCCGACGTTATAAAAGTGGAGCATCCAAATGGAGGTGACCCGTGGAGAAGATACGGTACCAGAACGGATCTAGCAGATCAGTCTCTTGCGTGGTTAAATGAAGCAAGAAATAAACGCTCGATAACACTTGATCTCAGTAAGAAAAGGGGTGCAGAACTTTTAAAAAAACTGGTCAAAACGGCAGACGTAATGTGTGAGAATTTCCGCCCTGGTACGCTCGAAAAATGGGGACTCGGATGGGAAACTTTGAAGAAAATCAATCCAGGTTTGATACTCTTAAGGGTTTCGGGTTATGGACAAACAGGCCCGTATAGAGACAGACCAGGGTTTGCCAGAATAGCACATGCCTTCGGCGGATTGACATATTTGTCAGGTATACCTGGAGAGATACCGGTTACTCCAGGTTCCACGTCGCTAGGTGATTATATGACGGGCATGAATGGTTGCATTGGGATCATGATGGCCCTAAGGCACCGAGAGGCAACGGGGGAAGGGCAAGTAGTAGATTGCGCACTCTTTGAAAGTGTGTTTAGAGCGCTAGATGAAATTGCACCGAGATACGCAACTGACGGGTTTGTAAGGCAACCAGAGGGAACGGGAACTCTAAATGCGTGTCCGCATGGGCATTTTCCCTCGGGAGATGGAAAATTTTTAGCAATCGCATGCACGACAGATAAAATGTTTGAACGCCTTACGACCGCGATGGGACGTAAAGATTTATTAGAAAAATTTGGAGAGCAAGCCACACGACTTAGGAATAGAGTGGAGGTGCTTGCAGAGGTTGAAAAATGGACGCGCAGTTTGCCAAGAGAAACACTCATCGATGTGTGCAATAACAATGGTGTACCGGCAGGGTCAATAAATTCAATTGCTGATATTTTTGAAGATGAGCACTTTAAGGCAAGGGAAACTATCAAGCATGTGAGTGTGCCCGGTTTAGGAGATGTTGCTGTCCCAAATGTCTTTCCAACGCTTTCAGAGACACCAGGAACGATTAATAATCTGGGCCCAGGACTTGGTGATCATAATGAGGACTTATACCGAGAGGAGTTAGGCCTTTCTGACTCAGAACTGAGTACATTAAAAGAAAGTGGCGTAATATGAGAAAACACGCAAATAGAACTTATTTATTCGCTCCAGGTAATCATGAGAGACGAGTTGATAAAGCGCTGGGCTTGGGCTCGGATGTTGTCATCTTAGACCTAGAGGATGCAGTAGCTATTTCAGAAAAAGAAAAAACGAGGCAAATTATAAATGATCGTCTCCAGCAAAAAAGGAATTGTGCAGTTTTCGTAAGGGTAAATGCATACGATACAGATTTCTGTTTTGGAGACATTTATTCAATTATTACTGAAAACCTAGATGGAATCGTTCTGCCAAAATTAGAAAGTCCAGCTGACCTTAAATCAGTTGATTGGCTTTTGGGTAATCTTGAGAGAGAAAGAAATCTACCTATCGGCGGTATTGAGCTTATGCCAATAATCGAAACAGCCAAAGGTGCTGCATTAATACGTGATATTGCCACAACCTCATCTCGTGTTCGTAGACTTGCTTTTGGTGGTGGAGATTACACCCGCGACCTGGGAATGGAATGGAGTTTATCGGAAGAGGAGCTTTTACCAATAAGGTCAGAATTTGTTTTGGCATCACGTTTTGGGGATTTGGAGCCTCCAATCGATACAGTTTTTATTCATATTAGAGAACACAGTGCATTTTTAAAATCGTGTCAGAACGTTTTGAAACTGGGGTTTCAAGGAAAGATGTGTATTCATCCTGATCAAGTGGCTGTAACAAACGAGACATTTACACCTAGCGAAGAAGAGGTCGTTTGGTCAAAACGAGTAATAAGCGAATTTGAAAGAGCAGAGGCGGAGGGTGTGGCATCTATACAAGTGGATGGTTATTTTGTTGACTACCCAATAGTGGAAAAGGCGCAGCGGATAGTAGATATGGCAAATTTGCTCAATGACTTAGTTTCATCTAAATAAACTTAATAATGCAAAAAAAATTTAATTTGTTAGGCAACTAGTAAAAAGTGAAATACTTCTCTTCAAATTCACCTCGCGTATATATTGGATCGCTCATTTTTATAATAATATTGGGCCAACCCCACGGATTGGAGTCAAAGGGTTTATTTTCCCAAAACCCGTTTGATTTGTATCAAGATAAGATTTTATTTGATGTTGTACGTGATGGGGAAAAAGTTGGATCCCATGGAGTTACTTTCTCGGGTGACGAGGATGATTTTTGGGTAACCACTCGATTTGAATTAGAGATAAAACTCTTATTTATACGCGCTTATGCTTTCAAATACTTTTCTAAGGCTAATTGGAAAAATGGTGTGTTAAGTGAAATTAGAATCAGCGTAGATGACGACGGGGAACCATTTTCATTGAAAGGAAGGCAAGAAGCTGGAGAATTTATTATCGAAAGCTCCAAAAAAAAATTCAAAACGCCATTGCCATTATTTCCAACTAATCATTGGAATGCAAATGTTGTAAACGAGAAGGTTGTGCTGAACACTTTGACGGGGGAATTAAACAGTGTGGAGATTATCGCGGGGGACGTAGAAATATTACGAAGTGGACACGGAGAAATTAAAGGTCAGAGATACTCTTACACTGGTGATTTGGATAATGAGGTATGGTATGACCAGAAAGGTCGCTGGGTTGGTATGGAGTTTAAAGGAAAGGATGGCAGTATTATTACATATGTCTGCCAACAATGTTTGTTATCAAAAGACTGAAATTAAATTTGGGGAGTAACCAAAATCGTTAATACTGTTTGGATTACGGGGGCTGGCAAAGGTATAGGCAGAGAATTAGCAAAAATATTTGCAGAAAAATCATGGACAGTTGCTATAAGTGCAAGAACAGAAAATGATTTGAAAAGTTTGCAAAATGAGTTTGCAAATAAACAAATCAATAGATATCCCCTAGACGTTTCAGACTTAGATGCCACTGTCAAAACTATTGCTGAGATAGAGAAAGAAATAGGCTTTCCAAACCTTGTTGTCCTTAACGCAGGAACACATATGCCTATTTCTGTAGATAGCTTTTCGGTAGAAAAAGTTCGCACCTTGATGGAGGTAAACTTCATGGGTGTTGTCAATGCTTTGTCCGAAATCATTCCTAAATTTGTTTCGGCTGGAGAAGGTCACGTCGCTATTGTAGCATCATTGGCGGGTTATAGAGGTTTGCCAACAGCATCAGGTTATGGTGCTAGTAAAGCAGCTTTGATTAATATGTGTGAATCGTTACGGCCGGAGCTAATGAAATACAATGTACGGTTAACACTTATAAACCCCGGCTTTGTTAAGACACCACTAACCGATCAAAATGATTTTGAAATGCCTTTCATGATTACGGCAAAGGATGCAGCTGAACGGATCTTTCGGGAAATTGAAGATTGTAAATTTGAAATCGTTTTTCCAAAAAGATTTGCTTTTATAATGAAAACCTTGCGCCTAATGCCTTATAGAATCTTTTTCTCAATTACAAATAAACTGACTAAAAACAATTAAAAACAGGTTAATTGGCAGTACCATAAAGACGGCGTTTTATAATTCCGTGTCTCTTTCGGTCTAAGGGAAAATTCCAGATGGTAACGACGGTGATACATTTGAAGCCAATTGGAAGAAGCGCGTACAGAAATACTAACGCATTTTTACCGCCTACACTTGGCGTGTCTGGGTCAAACCCCAACCAATCTAACAAAGGAAATGCTAGACCGACGCTGCAGGCTAGGGCCAGCTTTGTTGCCATACCCCATAGTGAAAATAGTAGGCCAGCGCGCTGGCTTTTAGTTTGAAGTTTATCGAAATCTAATACGTCTGCTTGAATAGAAGGTGGAATAGATAAATCCGCCCCAAGACATGCTCCGGTTATAATGCAAATGATGGAAAACATGTAGAAGGCTCCCTCAGGTAAAAAGGGAACTAATAAAAAGGCACCCATTGCAAGTAACATCGCATGGCACCAAACGCGATGCTTATTATAAGTATTGCTGAGTGATAACCATATAGGCATCGAAATGACCGCGGTTGAAAAATAAATAAGGATCAAAATGGCTCGTTGTGTTTCGTTAACGCCTAGTACTTTCTCTAAATAAAGAAAAAATAAAACCGACGGTATTCCGTTAGCGATACCGTTTAAAAACCATGCTGTAAGCAATCGAATAAATAGCTTATTATGAGTAAGTTGCACAACCGATTTTAAAACAGATCTGCGTGAATTTCCCTCTTTCTTTAGTCGTGTAATATCGGCATCTGGCAACTTTTTAAGTAAGTATGGAATAGAAATAGCGCCTAGACCTATGGCAACCCAACCTATTAGGCTAATTGTTTCCATTTCAGATAATTTCAAGTTGGTTGAAAGAGCAAGTATTACTCCACAGGTTAAAATGCCTAGAATCCCTGCTGTCTCGCGGGTTGTTGTTATAGAGGTGCGCTCGTTATAATCAGTTGAGAGTTCTGCGCCCCATGTAGAATAAGGAACCGCAACAAGTGTCCAACCGAGATATAGTATGATAGACCAGCTTATTAAATAAACTATCCCGGCATCGTTAGCTGGATTTAATAGCTGATACAAACCAATGGCTGCGATAATTGACCCAACTGCGATCCATGGTTTTCTGTAGTTTCTTTTTATGGGGAAACGATCACTTATGATTCCAACAATAGGATCGGTAACTGTATCAAAAACCCTCGCCAATAGTAAGGCAAAGCCAGTTGCTACTAATCCCAGTTCAAGTGTTACGCCGTAAAAAGTTGGAAGATAAATGTAGATGGGAATGGTTGGGATAGAAATAGCTAAAGCTGGACAACTGTAGATAAGCAAAAATTTTTTATTCAGTGAACGTTTAATTATTTTGATCCTATTAAAAACTGGCCAACGTTTATGTGACCAGTTTCGAAGCCTGCTTCACAATAACTAAGGTAATAGCGCCACATTTTTTGGAATTTTTCGTCAAACCCAAGGTTTTTAATGTCGCCCCATTTTTGTTCAAATGTTGATTGCCAACGTCGTAGCGTTTCTGCATAAGACTTACCAAAATAATAATCGTCCAAAATTTTCAGTCCTGCTGAGCTTACGGCATTGTTTAATTTATCCTCACTTGGCAAAATTCCCCCAGGGAAAATATATTTTTGGATAAAATCCGGCCGCCTTTTGTAGGTATCGAAAAACTCATTTGCAATCGTGATACTTTGAATGCCAGCTAGTCCTCCTGGCTTTAAACGGCTTTTGATAGTCTCAAAATAGTTGCTCCAGTGCTCTTCTCCTACGGCTTCGAACATTTCTATGGAAACGATTTTATCAAAACTGCCCTGCACATCTCGATAATCTTCTATCCGAATATCAACCAAATTGGTTAGTTGTGTTTCTTGCATCCGCCTTTGTGCAAACTTGGCTTGCTCGTTAGATAAGGTTATGCCAACTACATTGCATTTATATTCTTTAGCTGCTATCTCCGCAAAACCGCCCCAACCACACCCAATCTCCAATACCTGATCACCCTCTTTTAGTTTCAGAGCCTTGGCTAATCGTTGATATTTACGGTGTTGGCCGACTTCAAGTTTCTCATCAAAGTCTTTAAATAAAGCTGACGAATACGACATAGAATTATCTAGCCAATGTGAATAGAACTCATTTCCCAAATCATAATGTGCAGCAATGTTCCGTTTGCTTCCTCGCTTGCTGTTGTCTCGTCTCTTGTGTCTGAGCTTTTCAATTAAATTGATAAATTTTGATGGGGTCACAGCATTCCCGAGGGCCCTTTCGTTTATATCACCGAGCAATATTAGTTGAGTTAAGTTTGATGTTTCCCACTCTCCACTTAAAAAACTTTCGGCCAGGCCCATATCGCCGGATAGCAGGAGACGTGGAACTAGTTTCCAGCTGTTAATTTGAATATCTGCCGTCGGTCCGGCTTGGCCTCCCGAGTAAACCTTCTGAAAACTGGAGGGGAAAACTGCTCTTAGCTCTCCTGCTTCTATTCGCGATAACCATTTGTTTAGAAGAGCCTCCCAAAAGACAGATCTTTTTCGTCGAGGCTCAATTTCTTTTTCAATAGATTGTTTTCGGTTGTTATTCATGGGTGGCGTTTAGTTTCTCGTATCTGGTCTTATTTTGCTAGAAGCTACTTTCCTATCAGCCGGAGAATGAGCGAAGTATGGTACTCCCTTCAACCACAACTTAACGGCTTCCCAGTGAATGCCAAGAATGATTTTAGCGGACATAAACGGATATTGAAATACGTACTTGAGTAAAGAAAGTCCAGTGATATTACGCCTTTTTCCAACGAAAGAAGCTATTAAAAATACACCATCCTTATCATTTTCTTTAATTACCACACTAATCCCATGGCCTGGCGGACTTATTTCAAAGCGGTATTCAGCATTCATATCGACGAAGGGGGAAACATAAAGTTCTTTTTTGCAAGATTGTTTGATTGTATCGGAA